>OBMA010001788.1_pt1 | contig 12944 bp, 12 predicted proteins | sample 1539141 | NCBI WGS metagenome assembly OBMA01 (sample SAMEA3991484, study PRJEB22521) | metagenome | biome: anthropogenic terrestrial biome; feature: sewage plant; material: raw primary sludge | place: Sweden | collected 2012-09-26 | reverse complement strand
CTATCCCAACCATCCCTATGGCACCCAGTCAACCATCGGTCTTCAGGAGCATCTCAAGAATCCTTCGATCATCAATATCAAGAACCATTTCAATACATGGTACCGACCCAATAATATAGCGATATGTCTTGCCGGCGATTTCGATCCCGACCGTACCATAGCCCTCATCGATCACTATTTCGGTGCATGGCAACCCAACAATCAGATCCACCGTCTCGAGATCAAACCCGAGCCCACCTATTCCCGTCCTATTGAGAAAACCGTAACAGGTCAGGAGGCAGAGAGCGTGCTCTTAGGATGGCGCTTTGACGGCATGGCTTCCCATCAGACCGATACCCTGACCATGGTCGAGTCTATCCTCAGCAATGGTACCGCCGGTCTGTTTGACCTCGATCTGAATCTCCGCCAGCAGGTTCAGTCGGCCGGAGCCGGGACGTATGCTATGTCCGACTACTCCTCATTTATCATGCAGGGCATGCCGAAGGATGGACAGTCGCTCGAGCAAGTACGCGACCTAATGATCGTTGAACTCCAAAAACTGAAAAAAGGCGAGTTTGCTGACGATCTCATCTCTGCCACCATCAATAATATCAAGTTGAAGTATTTCCAGAGCCTCCTCGAGAACGGCTCACGCGTAGACCGTATGGTCGACGCCTTCATCGGCGGCAAGTCATGGGAGAGTGTTGTCGACGAGATCAACCGTTATTCCAAGATCACCAAGAGCGATATCGTTGCCTTTGCCAACAGGCATTTCACTGATGGTTATGGCGTGGTCTATAAGCGCATGGGCGAAGATACCAATCAGAAGAAGATCGAGAAACCCGAGATAACACCTATCAGTTCAAACCGTGAGATGAGCAGTCCGTTCCTCCGTGAGCTTCAGAATGTGAAGGTGGAACCGATACAACCTAAGTTTGTCGATTTCAAGAAAGACCTGACCCTCACGAAGACCGCCTCAGGCATCCCCGTAATCTACAAGCAGAATACCGCCGACGGTCTGTTCAACCTCACTTTCGTCTATCCCTTTGGTGAGACAGCCGGTCTGAAGATGTCTTATGCTGCCGACTACCTCGATTATGTGGGAACCGACAAGATGAGTGCCGCTCAGGTAAAACAGGCCTTTTACCGTTTAGCCTGCAGCTGGAGTGTCACCGTCGGTGATAAGGAGACATGGGTCAACCTCAGTGGACTGAATGATAAAATGCCGGAGGCCCTCCGCCTGTTGACATACCTCCTCGGTCATGCCAAAGCCGACCGTGAGTCGTATGATAACTATGTAGCTTCTATACTCAAGAGCCGTACCGACAGTAAGATGGACCAGGCCACCTGTTCCGCCACGCTGAGGGAGTATGGCGAATTCGGTAGCTATAACCGCAGCCTGAATATCTTCAGCGACAGTCTGCTGAAGGCTCAGAATCCACAACAGCTCCTTGACGAGCTGAAGAGCCTGTTTAAGATCGAACATCAGATCACCTACTTCGGCTCCGACACCCAGTCGCAGTTCCTTTCTCTCCTCGGCAAGGTGCATAAGACACCGAAGAAGCTCCTTCCCGCACCCAAAGGCAGAGACTATCTCCGTCAGGTGACAGCCTCCGATCAGGTACTCTTTGCTCCTTATGATGCAAAGAACTTCTATCTGATGATGCTCCATAATGAGAACCGCCCCTGGAAACTTGAGAATGCACCCGTTGAGGCCCTCTTCAACGAGTACTTCAGTGGTGGCAACATGAACTCCATCGTCTTCTCAGAGATGCGTGAGACGCGTGCGCTCGCCTATAGCGCCCGTGCCAACTACGCCACACCGAGTTATAAGGATAAGCCCGAGTCGTATATGACCTATATCATCTCGCAGAGCGATAAGCTGAAAGACTGTGTGACAGCCTTCAACCAACTCCTCGACAGTCTGCCCCAGTCACCCTCACTCTTCGAACTGTGCAAGATCTCGTTAAATAACACGCTCTCCAGCAAGCGTGTCACCCGCAATGCGGTCATCACCGCCTACCTCTCCGCTCAGCGCCTCGGCATCAGTCAGGATATGGGCGAGTATGTGTACAATCACCTCTCCTCCGTCACCCTTGACGATATGCTCCGTTTCGAGAAGGAGAATATGGCCAATAAAAAACATACCTATGTCATCCTCGGCGATGAGAAGAGTATCAACTTTAACTATCTCAACACCGTCGCTCCCGTGCGGAAGCTGACGCTGAAAGAGATCTTTGGATATTGATTACATTATATTATTAAACCAAATAAAATACAACATTCATTATGGCAACAATACCAGAATTTAAGTATGCACCGATGTTTCAGATGGGCAAGGATGATACTGAATATTATCTGTTGACAAAAGATTATGTCTCTATGGGAGACTTTGAAGGCGAACCAATTCTGAAGGTGGCTCCTGAAGCCCTTACAGCATTGACCAATGCAGCTTTCCGTGATGTAAACTTCCTCCTGCGCCGTGCTCACAATGAGCAGGTGGCAAAGATCCTGAGTGACCCTGAGGCAAGTGAGAACGACAAATATGTGGCACTCACATTCCTCCGCAATGCCGAGGTAGCCTGCAAGGGCAAACTTCCTTTCTGCCAGGATACCGGTACCGCCATCATCCATGGTGAGAAGGGCCAGCAGGTGTGGACCGGCTACTGTGATGAGGAAGCACTGTCGAAAGGTGTCTATAAGACCTATACCGAAGAGAATCTGCGTTACTCTCAGAATGCACCTCTTAATATGTACGACGAGGTGAACACCCGTTGTAACCTCCCTGCACAGATTGATATCGAGGCTACCGAAGGTGCTGAGTATAAGTTCCTCTGTGTGGTTAAGGGGGGTGGTTCAGCCAACAAGACCTACTTTTATCAGGAGACAAAAGCACGTATCCAGAACCCCGGCACCCTCGTTCCCTTCCTCGTTGAGAAGATGAAGACCCTCGGAACAGCAGCTTGTCCTCCTTATCATATCGCCTTCGTCATCGGCGGCACCTCAGCAGAGAAGAACCTGCTGACCGTTAAACTCGCTTCCACTCATTACTACGACAACCTGCCAACCACAGGCGACGCTACAGGTCGCGCTTTCCGCGATGTAGAACTTGAGAACCAACTCCTCGACGAGGCACATAAGATCGGTCTTGGAGCACAGTTTGGTGGTAAGTATTTTGCTCATGACATCCGTGTTATCCGTCTGCCCCGTCATGGCGCATCCTGTCCTATCGGTCTCGGTGTGAGCTGCTCTGCCGACCGTAACATCAAGGCAAAGATCAATAAGGATGGTATCTGGATTGAGAAGATGGACGACCAGCCAGGTGAGCTCATCCCTGAGCAGTACCGTAAGGCCGGTGAGGGTGACGTAGTAAATATCGACCTCAACCAGCCTATCGCTGAGGTATGTAAGATCCTCTCTCAATATCCCGTAGCTACTCGTGTGAGTCTGAACGGAACCATCATCGTCGCACGTGATATCGCACATGCCAAGTTGAAAGCCCGTCTCGATGCAGGTGAGGATCTGCCAGCGTACTTCAAGAACCATCCTGTCCTTTATGCCGGACCGGCAAAGACACCGGAAGGCATGCCTTGCGGAAGTATGGGCCCGACCACAGCCAACCGTATGGACCCTTATGTAGATGAGTTCCAGAGCCATGGTGGTTCTATGGTGATGATTGCCAAGGGTAACCGTACCCAGGAGGTGACCGATGCCTGCAAGAAACATGGCGGATTCTATCTCGGAAGCATCGGCGGTCCTGCTGCCGTACTCTCCATGAACTCCATCAAGAGCATCGAGTGTGTTGAGTTCCCTGAGATCGGAATGGAAGCCATCTGGAAGATTGAGGTTGTCGACTTCCCTGCCTTCATCCTCGTTGATGACAAGGGTAATGACTTCTTCAAACAGCTCAAGCCGTGGGCTCCTAACTGTAAGTAATACGTTTATATAATATAAGGTAAAGGGTGGTATTGAATTTCTCAATATCACCCTTTTTTTATTTCGTCAGCTGGTAGGCTAGCCGCTCCGTATGATTGTGGGTGTAGATAATCCCACAATAACTGAAGCCGTAGGCCGTGACCAGCCGTTGCATGATTAGGTTGTCCCGGTGCGTATCAATCCGTATGTTGCCGATCTTCGTGAAGCACCAGTCGATACAGCTCTTCCCGATGCCGTGCCGTGAACCGTCTGATGCAAGGCGGTGGATGACGCCATAGGGAGCGCTCTCATTCAGCCATGCTCCTTCCTTAATTATAAGGTAGGTAGGATCGGCATCGATGATGAATGTGAAAGCGCCAATGATTGTCCCCTGCTCGTCGTGGCACACATAACAGTTCCCCTCATTGATATCGCCGGCAATCACCTCACGTGATGGATAGCAGTTGATCCACTGGTTGGGGTTGCCGTTATCAGCCATAAACTGACGGGCGTAGTCATAGAGAGGCATCAGCTTGTCTATGTCTTCCATCAGGGCTTTTTCTATCGTCATGGGGTAGGGTGTTAGTACGCCGGTCTGTATTTGTCCTCGTCTTGATCTTCGAGCATGCTCAGATACGATGTGTATCGGCTCTCGGCGATGAAGTGTTCCTTCACAGCCTCCAGCACGGCGCAACCCGGTTCATGAGTGTGCGTGCAGTTGTTGAATCGGCACTCCTTCGAGTATTCAAATATCTCCTTGAAGTAGCTTCCCAGCTCGTCACTCTCTATGTCGAAGGTGCCAAAGCCTTTGATTCCCGGCGTGTCAATCACGTAACCGCCGTTGGGTATTGGTAGCATCTCGCTGAAGGTGGTGGTGTGCATACCCGTCTTGTGGGCAGCCGATATCTCCGCCGTCCTCAGAATCTTATTCTCGATGAAGAGGTTTAGTATTGTGCTTTTCCCTACGCCGGAGTTCCCGCTGAAGAGCGAGATCTTATCCTTCATCATGGGAAGGAGGGCCTCCGTGCCTTCCTTGGTCTTCGCTGATATCACAAGACACTCGTAGCCTATCGAGGTATAAAGCTCCTGTACCATCTGCTGGTAGTGCAGCTCCTCTTCCGAGAGGGTATCACGTTTGTTGAATACCAGGATGACGGGAATGCGGTAAGCCTCTGCCGATGCCAGGAAGCGGTCGATGAAGGTAGTCGAAGTCTGTGGATAGTTGATCGTGACGATCAGGAAAGCCTGGTCTATATTCGCCGCGATGATGTGACTCTGTTTGGAGAGGTTGGGTGATTTACGTATAATATAGTTACGACGCTCCTCAATGTTACTGATGAGCGCCGTACCTTCGGCATTTGTGATGATGTCCACCCGGTCGCCAACAGCCACGGGATTCGTGCTGCGGATGCCTTTGAGACGAAAATTACCTTTTATCTTACATTCGATGAAGCTGCCCTCTTCAGTCTTGACAGTGTACCAGCTTCCTGTGTTCTTAATTACGAGACCTTTCACTAGGCTTAAACGGTCATGATCTCTTTGTCTTTCGCAGCAAGGAGTGCGTCGACTTTCTTGATATACTTATCGTGAGTCTTCTGCAGATCGTCTTCAGCATCAGCCTCCATATCCTCAGAGAGTCCGTCTTTGATGGCCTTCTTCAGTTTCTCGATGGCCTCACGGCGTGCGTTTCTGATACTCACCTTCGCCGTCTCACCTTCTTTGTTACACTGCTTAGCCAGTTGCTTGCGGCGTTCCTCAGTAGGTTGTGGTATGCCGAGGCGTATAATCTCGCCGTTGTTCTCCGGGGTGATACCCACCTCTGAGTCCATAATAGCTTTTTCGATAGCCTTAAACATATTCTTGTCCCACGGGCGGATAGCAATTGTGCGGGCATCAGGGGTAGATATTGCCGATACCTGGTTGAGTGGAACCATAGAGCCGTAAGAATCGACTCTCACACCATCGAGGATGCATACATTGGCCTTGCCGGCACGAATATGTGACAGTTGTTCGCTGAGGAACATCACAGCCATCTCCATCCTCTCTTCACTCTCATTTAAAGTTTCTTTAACGTCGATCATAAGTTGGAACTTTATTATAAATTTGGAAACAAAAGTAGGCAATATTATCCAAATATGCAACAATTGAATAGAAAATATTCTTTTAATGAAAAAAAAAGGTTACCTTTGTGCAGATTTCTATTAACATCTAACTATCTAAGTATTAACTATCGCTACAGAAAAATACGCAGAAAATAGCTCATTCTCCTAATCGTCGTGAGTGTTGAATAAACAGCAAGTCAGGTAGGGTGATATGTCCTTTTTTCGGTATCAGAGTCGAAGGCTTCGGGTTTCATTCCCGGGGTGAAATATAATCTAACATGAAGAAAATAAAAGAATTACTGGCTCGGCTTGAGTCAATAACGCTTGACGAGATGTCTTCTATACGCTTGATGAACAGGATCGATACGAAGTTTATCACGAATTATAGTACGCTTCTCAAATTGCTTGAGATGACAACAGACGAATATTACGCGCAGGAGCTTAATGGCGATCGTGTCAATCCTTATCTGACTACCTATTGGGATACACCCGCGCATCTTTTTTACATGTCCCATCATGACGGTCACTATCCCAGAAAGAAAGTGAGGGTCAGAACCTATCTCGAATCGGACATCACCTTCTTGGAAGTGAAGAAGAAAAACAACCACGGTCGTACGACGAAGACCCGCATTCAGGTGCCTGCTCAGGATGAGCTGGCTGAGCCTCAGGTGTCTACATTCCTTGAGAAGAAGGTAGGCATGGACCTAGAGGAGATGAGACCTGTGATCCAGAACAGGTTCGACCGTATCACCCTTGTCAATATGGGGAAGACCGAACGGCTCACCATCGACTTTAATATCCGTTTCCAAAATCTTGAGACCGGTGTCGAGAGCGGCACGGGCAATCTCGTCATTATCGAGTTGAAACGCGATGGTAATGTCTATTCACCGGTCAAGGAGATGCTTAGAAAGCTTCGTATCAAACAAGACGGCTTCTCGAAGTACTGTATTGGTGTCGTCATGACGAACCCCGACATCAAGCAGAACATGTTTAAAGCGAGAATGATTGATATTAACAAACAAATAACAATATAGAAATTATCATGGAGAATTTAATGTTAGTCAGTTCGTTAACTGACAGTAGTTTTAGTGATGCTTCCGATAGCATGCCGACCGATTCCGTTTATGAGGTAACACAGATGTTCCTGGGACAGCCGGTGGCCAACATGACAACCCTGTTGATGCTGTTGGCTCATTTTGTGATCAATATGCTCTTTATTACGATTATCGTACAGTGTTTTTATTATCCCAAGAGCAAACGTCGCGACTATTATTTCACGTATGAACTGATTGCAGTCTGTATATTCATGTTGATCTTCCTGATGGGTGGTGTAAAGATGAAAGTGGGGGTAGCCTTGGGTCTGTTTGCCATTTTCGGAATTATCCGTTATCGTACGGAGAGCGTGCCTATCCGTGAGATGACTTACCTCTTTTTGATTATCGCCTTGTCAGCCCTTAACGGTCTCTCTTCGTCGCTCAGCTGGGCGGAGATCCTGTTGGCAAACCTGTTGGTCATGGCTGCCGTATGGTTCTGTGAGAGCCGTCGTCTTGCCACTCACTACTCCTGTAAGTTTGTGAAGTATGACAATATCGATCTCATTGTTCCCGAGCGCCGTCAGGAGATGATAGAAGATCTCGAGAAGCGTATCGGTTTGAAGATTGCCCGTGTGGAGATTGGCAGTGTCGACCTGTTGAAGGACTGCGCACTCATCAAGATCTATTATCAGGACGATGCCGTCATCGAGAATACTGCCGACTCACTTACCGACATGCCAAAGATGTATGAATAAGAGGTCTTCGATATTGCTGGCAGCTGCTCTGGTCGTTACCGGAGCTGCTGCTCAGGTTCCTTCCCCCAGTAAGTTCGGGATGTGGACCGGGGCGTCAGTCACCAAGAAGTTGTCGCACAAGTGGAGTATAGAGGCAGAAGGTGAGTTCCGTACTCAGGATGCCTTGAATAAAGTAGACCGTTGGAGCGGTTCCTTAGGAGCTGACTATAAGCTGCTACCGTTTCTGAAGCTCGGCGGCAGTTATACCTTTCTTTATACTTATCTCATGGATGAATGGAATGAGAAGTATGATACGGGTGATCTTGAGGGTTACAATGTCACCAAAGCCTACTGGATGCCGAAGCACCGTTTCAGCTTCGATGTCACCGGCAGCTACGGGTGGAATCGTTTTGAGATCTCCCTGCGTGAGCGGGTGCAGTACACTCATAACAACTGCATGACCGTCTCAAAGGATAAGATGCGTTTCTATGGCATCACCGACAGCCTCTATCTCAAGGGTACAGAGGACAAAACTGTCGATACAAAAGATAAATGGTCGCTGCGCAGCAGGTTACAGATCGAGTATAATATCCGTCGCTCTCCCCTCACTCCTTATGTCTCCTGTGAGATGTACAATGACTTGAAGGAACAGCTCTCGTATCAGAAGTTAAGGCTCGAGGTAGGAGGTGAGTTCAAAATCAACAAGCACAACGCTGTCGATCTCAGTTACCTCTACTGTACCAGCAGTGATGACGATGAGCCGGATGGACATATCCTCAGTGTCAGCTACGCCTATAAGTTCTAAACAAATAAAAGCAGGTCGGCCCATTGGTCGACCTTTTTTATTTGATATGACTCTCTTCCTCCACATTACTCCCGTTTCTTATACCTCAATGACAAGAATGAAAATAACTATTTCTATTATGTAGTAAAATATATGAAATATTTTATGTAAGTTTGCAATATCATCAGAAAATACTACTATGAGAAGAATAATCAATTGGAATGTCATCAAAGGCTATTTTAGAGTGATGGCCGAAAAAGAAGATGAAAAGGAAATCATTGACAGCATCAGCAAAGGGATTACTTTTCACGGTTCAAACTTATGGGTATTGATCTTTGCCATACTCATCGCTTCGCTGGGGTTGAATGTAAACTCCCCAGCTGTGATTATCGGTGCCATGCTCATCTCACCACTGATGGGTCCAATCATCGGTATGGGGTTGGCTTTAGGCACCAATGATTTTGAGATGCTCAAGAAGTCATTCAAAAATTATTTTGTTGCCGTTGTCATCAGTGTGGTTACAGCAACAGTATATTTCATGATTTCACCGTTCGACGAAGTACAGTCAGAATTACTTGCACGGACATCTCCCACATTGTATGATGTGCTGATAGCTTTCTGTGGTGGAGCAGCAGGCATCGTGGCTATATGTACCAAAGGTAAAGGCAATGTACTGCCGGGCGTAGCTATTGCCACAGCCCTGATGCCACCGTTATGCACAGCAGGATACGCTATTGCTACGGGACATTTCTTCTTCTTTCTGGGAGCATTCTATCTCTTTTTCATCAATACGGTTTTTATCTGTCTGTCTACATTTGTGGGTGTGAAGATGCTTAATTTTGAATACAAGAAAGATATTGATGCTAAACGTTATCAAACCGTCAGGCGGTATACTGTCATTATCGTCGTGTTAACCATGATTCCTGCGGGTATTATTACATTTAATATTATCAAGGAGAGCATCTTTGATTCGAACGTGAATAAATTTATTAAAAATGAGTTCAATGAAAAGGGCTCGCAAGTAGTTGTTCATGATGTGATCAAGGATTCCAGAACCCTGAGATTAGTTGTCGTTGGAAAGGCAATAACAGATAAGGACTTAGATAAAATCAAAAAGACCATGGCTCATTATCAGCTTGACAATTATACATTGAAGGTGATACAGGGTTCACAGACCGACAGTCTTATGATGATAGGTAAATATATGAACATGATTGATACCCAAACAAACTACACTCAGACCATACAGAATCAGGAAGAGAAAATGAAAAGTCTGGAAGCCAACCTTCATGGGTATATAAAATATGAGAAAATGAGCCAGACCTTATCACCCCAGCTGAAGATTCTTTTCCCTGAGATACATACGATTGCTTTGCAGCAAGTGGTTCAGGCTAATACCGATACGACAAAGACATCCAGATATGTGATGGCAGTCATAAGTCTGTATAACAAGAAAAAGATGGAGAAAAAAGAAATGGAAAAATTCTCAAAATGGATCAAGACATATGTTCCTTCTGATAGTGTTAAGATCATTGCAACCCCACAATTAAAGTGACGATAGACACCTAGTGATCCTATCAGCTTCTAGACAAACAACGACATGAGCAAAATTCAAAACAAAGTAAATAATCGTCTGCTAATGCCCCTTCACGGGTTTATCTCCCAGGAGCGGTCGGGAGGCATTGTGCTGGCCGTCAGTGTCGTCATGGCGCTTCTGCTGGCTAACTCGCCTTGGGCCGACTGTTACTTCCGTTTCTTTGAATATAAGGCAGGGCTAGCCGTCAATGGCTCCCTGTTCATGAACTATACCATCCACCACTGGATCAACGACGGACTCATGGCCATGTTCTTCTTTGTTGTCGGTTTGGAACTGAAACGGGAATTTATCGGTGGAGAACTCTCTCAGCCTCGTAATACCATCCTTCCGATATGTGCAGCGATAGGAGGGATGATTGTGCCGGCACTGATCTATTTTCTTTTCAACAGTGACACCAACGAAATTCATGGCTGGGGGATACCCATGGCTACAGACATCGCCTTCTCTCTCGGCATCTTGTATCTGCTGGGCAGACAGGTGCCCTCATCGGCAAAGGTATTCCTCACCACCCTCGCTATTGTCGATGATCTGGGAGCCGTCCTTGTCATCGCCTTCTTCTACACGTCAGAAATATCTTTGGTCAATCTCGGTATCGGCTTCTGTTTTCTTGCGATGATGTTCATCGCCAACAAGATGGGTGTGAAGAATATTCTCTTTTATGCCATCCTAGGCATCGGAGGGGTATGGACCTCATTTCTCCTCTCGGGCGTGCATGCCACTATCGCCGCCGTATTATCTGCATTTATGATTCCTGCCGATTCCAGAATACCCGAGCATATCTACATCGCCAGGGCAAAGAAACTGCTGAACAGATTCAATACCATCCGACCGAATGACGTCTCTACCTTAGAGGCAGAGCAACTTGATATTCTCAATCGCATGCGGGTCGAAGTCAAGGATGTCACCCCTCCTTTACAGCGTCTAGAGCACACCATGCATCCGCTGGTCTCTTTCTTCATCATGCCACTCTTCGCATTGGCGAATGCCGGCATCTCATTTGTCAGCATCGACTTCTCCTCATTGTTCTCCACACATGTCGTCGTCGGAGTGATGTTCGGCTTACTCTTGGGGAAACCGATAGGTATCGTCGGCACAACGCTGGTCCTCACAAGACTCAACATCGCTTCACTGCCCGAATCGATTTCTCGCCGTCAGCTGGTAGGCTTAGGCTTTCTGGCCTCTATCGGCTTCACCATGTCCATGTTTGTGTCCACCCTCGCCTTTGACAGCCCTGACAACTATGTTCAGGCGATGGTCGGTATCTTTGCCGCCTCTATCATTGGCGGTATCATCGGATACCTGCTGCTGAAAAAGAAGTGAGTGGGTGGTTTGTCACTATGAATATATATTTAGGTGAACTATAGCCTTTCTCTTCGTTCTTTTGGGTAGTATATTTGATTTGAATCGTTTTAATCAACATTAATTATTTTATGAAACAGATCGTGTGACTCCTCGCTCTGTTAAATGTAATTAAAGTTTAGTGAATTTAATGATATAATGAGCATTTGTTCATTATATTTGCGATTAAATAAAGAACATAAGTTCATAATAAATTTAATAATAAGCTTTATGCCAAGACCTAAAATTATAAGGAAAGTAGCCGATAAACCTCTGATATCCGGATTAAAACCTTATGGAATGCCATACCCTGCAAAGAAGTCAGAAGCTGTATTTCTTTTGTACGAAGAGTATGAAGCCTTACGACTTTGTGATTATGGTGGTTATAATCAATGTGATGCTTCTAAACTCATGGGCGTTTCTCGTCCCACGCTCACACGCATCTGTATGTCTGCCCGGAATAAAGTGTCAATGGCGATTGTCGAAGGCCGTCAGTTGATTATCGAAGGAGGAAAAGTAGAGATAGACAACGAATGGATGAAATGTAATAACTGTCATTGTTTCTTTGTCAGGCTTCAGGATGAGGACAGCAGGTGCCCTCTCTGTGGATGTTTGGATGTAATTGAAGTTCACAATGATGGTGAAGATATAGACAATGAAATGCAACTAAATGCCTGTTGTGGTCATGGAAAGAGACACAGATGTCAAGAACGTAAAAATCATAAAATTTATCATATATGAAAGTAGCGATTAGTAGTAAGGGTGACACCCTTGACAGTGAGATGGATTCCCGTTTCGGAAGGTGCAAATTCTTCGCCATTTATGACAGCGAGGATAAGTCAACGCTGTTTATTGCTAATACAGCAGCCACCCTCACGGAGGGTGCTGGTCCTGCTGCCTTACAATTGTTGACGTCGCAAGGTGTAAGTAAACTCGTATCTGGAAATTTTGGAGTGAAGATCAAGACCTTGTCCTCTGACCTTAACGTTCAATTGATCGTTATGAGAGAGAGTCATACGATAGAAAGCATTATCAATATACTAAATCATTAATAAGATGGAGAAAAAAATTGCAATACCAGTTGAAAATGGTATGTTATGTGCCCATTTCGGACATTGTGAGAAATTTTACATAGCAACGGTAGAAGACGGGAAAGTTAAGAATGAACTCGAAATTATACCGCCTGAGCATCAGCCCGGTTTATATCCCAAATGGATTAAGGCTCAAGGTGTATCATGTGTAATCGCAGGAGGAATGGGCGAGAGTGCTCAATGTCTGTTTAAGAATGAAGAGATAGTTCTTTTCACCGGAGTTCCGGTGAAGGAACCCAAAGAATTAGTTAACGATTATATCCAAGGTGTGTTGGAAAGTGGTGTCAATAGCTGCAACCATCATCACCATCATGAGGAAAATAAATAACAGCGTATCTTTAGATGTATCTTAGCTTGAAGAGAAGTGCTT
>OBMA010001784.1_pt1 | contig 12958 bp, 10 predicted proteins | sample 1539141 | NCBI WGS metagenome assembly OBMA01 (sample SAMEA3991484, study PRJEB22521) | metagenome | biome: anthropogenic terrestrial biome; feature: sewage plant; material: raw primary sludge | place: Sweden | collected 2012-09-26 | reverse complement strand
GATTATCGCAATCAAAGATATCAAGAACGTTGGTGATTATGTTGCTGTCGTTAATCTTCACAAAGAGGTTTTTGTTGAGATTCCTGTAAAAGTCGTAAGTGAGGCATCTGTAAATGAGGCTAAAGCTAAGGCTAAAGAGGCTCCAACAGCAGAATAATTGAATTTGTAAAACCACTATATATTAAATTCCGGCTCTCAATAAAATGCGAGTCGGAATTTTTTTTGTACTTCTGTGATTGGTATTTATGCTAATCGATCATTTCTCTAAATGAGTTTATCTTTGTTCTCAGAAATGACGTTTAGTAATTCTTGGTGAATGATGGTATTCGTTGCTACAATATTGTCGCTATAAATATATTGACTGTTGCCGTTAAAGTCTGTAACCTTTCCTCCCGCTTCACTTACTATTAATGTGCCTGCGGCAATATCCCATTGGCCAATAAATTTTTCCATCCATCCGTCTAACCTTCCTGCTGCTACATAACATAAAGCCGTAGCTGCAGAACCGTTCATTCTTATTCCACCGATATAACCATAAAGTTGATTGATTATACTAACCCCAAAATCTTTATATTTCTTGTGGTCATAAGGTAACTCAATGCATAGTAGGGCTTTATCGAATGTATTTGTCGCATTGACGGTTATGGCGTTTCCGTTCAGATAGGAGCCTCCGTTTTTCCAGGCGTAAAAACACTCATCTTTTGTTATTTCGTAAACAACCCCGATAATGATTTCGTCACCATGTTTTAATCCTATGGATATGGCAAATGGTAGATAATCATGAATGAAGTTTGTTGTCCCATCAAGAGGATCAATAATCCAGCAATATTCTTCATCCTGATATTTTGCAGTTTTCTCTTCGGTGATGAAACCTGCATTGATTGGTATTTTCTTCAAAGCTTCTACTAACATCATTTCTGACTGTTTGTCGACGTAGGATACATAATCATGATTATGTTTTTCCTCGACCTTGCTTTGTTGAAAGTTACGTCGCTCATTCCTGAGGTAATCACCTGTTTCACGGGCAATCTTAGTAACTTCTGTCGTAATGTTTTTTAGATTATTCATATCGTGCTTAATACTTCTCTTTTATAGCATAAAAAAACCGTCGAACAAAGTCCGACGGTTAATTCTCTCATTGTTCGTTTCGAGCGATTACTTCTGAGCAGCTGCAGAATCAGCAGGAGCAGTAGTAGCAGCAGCGCTATCCATAGCAGCTGAGTCAACATTTGCGCTATCAGCAGCTGAGTCAACATTTGCTACGCTATCAGAGTCATTAGCTGCGCCCTGAGCTGTTTTGTTACCACATGATGCGAATGAAATAGCTGCGAAAGCTACGAACAAAAATACTAATTTTTTCATTTTCTTTGCTTTTTTAAATCTGTAAAACAATCATTTGCTTATTAAAACGATGCAAAGGTACACCTTTTTTTTATATGTTGTTCTTTTTTTAGCACTTTTTTATTGTTATTTTTGTAACTTTTTTGTAATAAGCTGATATACAAACATATACGGTGTCGTTTTTTTGTAGAAAACATCTATATTCTTACTATAATTAATGTAGATATAGGAATCTTATACCATATAATACCTTTGATTTCTCTGATATTATGGTTATCTAATATATTAGAATATACCTCATAGTTGCTTCATTTTGGCAAAAAAATCATTATTTTTTTTGTATTCCGCTTGCTTTGACGTACCTTTGTACAAAATAATACATGATTATTGATGATTGATACTTCCGCTTTTCAAGGCAAGACTGCAGCCTATTTCACATTGGGATGCAAATTGAATTTTTCAGAAACATCTACTTTTGGAAAGATGCTTCATGATTATGGCGTTCGAACTGTTCGGTCAGGTGAACAGGCTGATATTTGTATAGTCAATACTTGTTCGGTTACTGAAGTCGCTGATCATAAATGTCGTCAGGCTATTCATCGATTAGTTCGAAATCATCCTAATGCTTTTATCGTCGTGACTGGCTGTTATGCCCAGCTTGAGCCGGATTTAGTTAGTCAAATAGAGGGCGTTGATCTGGTTTTGGGCTCTAATGAGAAGGCAAATCTTATTCAATACCTTTCTGAGGCATGGAGTAGCAGGATTCCTGAGACATCACTTCATGCATCTCATGCGGTAAAGACCAAAGATATTGTTACCTTTGGACCAAGTTGCTCTCGTGGTAACCGTACCAGATATTTCTTAAAGGTGCAGGATGGATGCAATTATTATTGTACTTATTGTACGATTCCATACGCAAGGGGGAATAGCAGGAACGGAAGTATTGCTTCGTTGGTGGAACAAGCAGAGCAGGCAGCACGGGACGGTGGCAAAGAGATTGTCATCACCGGTGTGAATATAGGTGACTTTGGACGAACTACCGGTGAGAAATTTATTGATTTGGTTAAGGCATTGGATCAGGTAAATGGAATAGAACGTTTCAGAATAAGCAGTATCGAACCTGATTTACTTACTGATGACATCATCGAATATTGCTCTCATAGTCGTGCCTTTATGCCTCATTTCCATATCCCGTTACAGAGTGGCAGTGATGCTGTCTTAGGATTAATGCATCGTCGTTATGATACGTCACTTTTTGCGCATAAGATACATCTTATCAAGAAGTTGATTCCTGATTGTTTTATCGGGGTTGATGTGATTGTTGGTACTCGTGGTGAGACAGATGAGCTGTTTGAAGAATCGTTTCACTTTATTGAGAGTCTGGATATTACTCAGTTGCATGTCTTTCCTTATTCCGAACGTCCAGGCACAGCTGCTCTAAAAATCCCTCATGTCGTAGATGATAAAACAAAGAAAATGCGTAGTAAACGTTTACTGGCTTTGTCTGATGAAAAGACTGTGGCTTTTTATGCGGCCCACATCGGGAAAACGGCTGTCGTTTTATGTGAGAAGTCACGTCAGGGAATGCCGATGCATGGATTCACAGATAATTATATAAGAGTGGAGTTGTCCCCCAGACAAACTTCAGAGGATTATGATAATAAACTGATAAAGGTCGTGCTTGGTGACTTCAACCATGATCGTACATCTCTAAAAGCAGAATTTGATGGATAAAGTCGCGATTGTTATTTTAAACTGGAACGGTGCGGAGATGCTTCGTACCTATCTGCCTTCAGTACTTGACTATTCACGTGGGGAGGCTGTCGTATATGTAGCAGATAATGCGTCTACAGATGATTCTGCCGAGATAATAAGAAAGGAGTTTCCTGATTGCAAATTGATTATCCTTGATCAAAATTGGGGATTTGCTGATGGCTATAATAAAGCCTTGGAACAGATTGATGCGGAGTATTACTTCTTATTAAATTCAGATGTTCGTGTTACCCATCACTGGTTGACACCACTCATTGAGTTTATGGACTATCATCAGGACGTTGCCGCCTGTCAGCCTAAGCTCTTGTCGGAGTCTGATAATGACTATTTCGAATATGCAGGTGCTTGTGGTGGTTTCCTTGATTACTATGGCTATCCCTTTTGTAGAGGCAGGATATTTGATACGGTAGAGGAGGATAATGCACAATATGATTATAACCAGTCGATTTTGTGGGCCACAGGGGCTGCGATGATGATACGTTCTATTGATTATAAAGCTGTGGGTGGATTAGACGGTCGTTTCTTTGCTCATAATGAGGAGATTGACATGTGTTGGAGATTAAGGAGCATGGGCCGAAAGATATATTGTGTTCCGGAAAGCAGTGTATTCCATGTCGGAGGAGGTACCTTGCCAAAGAGTAATTCCCAAAAGACCTTTCTCAATTTTAGAAATAATCTATTGATGATTTATAAAAATGTTGATGACAGTGAGCTGGATCATGTCCTTCGCGTGCGCAGGATTCTTGATTATGTGGCAGCTTATTGGACTTTATTGCGAGGAAATTTTGGTGATTTTATGGCAATATACAGAGCGCGGAGAGAATTTCACCGCCTTGTTCCTTCGTTTAAAGAGTCACGCGCCAAAACACAATGTAATGTGAAATTACATCATATTCCGGAGCGTACAAAATTCAGTATCCTTGCTCACTATCATCTGAAAGGACACAAGGTGTTCTCTTCTTTACCTATTTAATAATCAAAGGATTACTTAACTCTTCTTTCCAGTCCTTAAGATACTTGAACCATTCTTTAGCGGAATGGTATCCGAAAGATTCGTTGTCGGAGCAGAACACGATATTATAGTGTAATGTTTTACCAGTGCTCATGATAATGAAAGGATAATTGTCATTGTCTTTGGTGGGCTCCTTCTTTATATTTTCAGAAGGAATGCATATTCCTAATCCCACTGTCTCACGTTTATATCCGGCAGAGTCTTTCTCAGATACGGGCCAGTCTGTTCCCCAACATCCTCTTAATCCCTTACTGTCTGTAAACTCCTGAGAATTCTTCACGTTGATAATTCCTGTAGCAAACTCGTAGTCACTCACATCCTTATTAAAGGTGATAGCTACATTACAGTCTCTATGACCTGCATATAGGGTGTAGCGGGTGCTCATATTAACTGGTGCTTTTCCTACGTTACCGGTGTTCCAATCTTCATCAATCACTTCCACGATCGCACGTATCGGACCTTTGGCAATGATCCTCTCTGTTCGATGACTTAATTCACTAAGGGTTAATGGCTTACTGCCATCCCAACCTCTTAATGTTCCAACACCCATTGTGGATCCAACCCATAAGACATCGTCTCCGTAACCGCTGCTTTTCTGTGTCTTGTCAGGATAGAATTGAGTATCGTGAAGCTCTAGTCCTTTGCGATATTTTCCATAGATATCAACCGTCTGCCTCTCGTCAAAATATATACGATAAGCATTTAATTCGCTTTCGAATGCCGGACCGTGGTGTTGAAGGCACTCATAAGGATTGGCCGTTCCGTCAACGGTCAAGCTTGATATATAGGTGTTTTGTTTATTTTGAGTTTTATTCTTAGGATGTTTTAATAACATCTCTGCATAGACACGCGATGGGAAATTTCTCGGTGCTCCGGTATTCAATAATTGAATATTAAAAATCTTTTGTCCATTTTTGTCGATGTCTGTAACGAAGCAGAGCTCATCGTATGTTCCGTCACTGTCAAGATCATCCAGCTGATATGCAACCTCATTTCCGTTACAAGTAACGATAGCCGATTTTACATTTCCATACTGCTTTAGATTAATTACTACAGGAACATCGGACCTGAATACCTTCAAACTGTTATTAACTGTGATATTAAAACTGTCCTGGGCCATGCCATAAAGAGTGGCAACAGATAATAACAATGTTGATAATATTATCTTTTTCATTCTGTTACGTATTATTTTTTTATAGTTTTGTAATATGTATTCGATATTTCAAATATAAGATGTTCTGGCAAAGGTAGCTAAAATCATCTGGTTTTTTTGAGATTTTTCATTGTTTTAATACAGTAAAAGACTTTTTTACTATTTATTTTAATATTTTTAGCTTAAAATTTGGATTATGAAATATATTTTAGTACATTTGCACTTAATTTTAACAGAATTCAATAATTGGTGCGAAAGGTTTATTTTATATTATTTACAATTATGTTGTTGTGTGTGGCTTGTCAATGGCGACTTACACCTGATGAAAACACCTCTAAGGAGTGTGCACATAAGATTATTATGCGTTATGATCAGATAGAAAGTTCGTATCTGACAACAGGCGACTTTTCTGCATTACAACGTATGAGCACTGTTTATCCAAGCCAAACACGTACCCTTATTGAGAATGTATTGAAATTAGGTGCTGTTAATGACCCTGAGATTAATAATAAATTATTAGGATATTATCAGGATTCCACATTACAGCAGGTCATTGTTGATGTTCAGAAACAATACTCGAACATGGATGATATTGATAAGCAATTAGATTATGGATTCCATCATCTCAAAAAACATTTCCCAGCTATCATCATCCCTAAGGTATATGCACAAATAGGGGCTTTCGACCAGAGCGTCATCATCGGTGATAATATGTTAGGAATTTCCCTGGATAAGTATCTCGGGAGTGAATATCCGTTATATATCAAATTCTATAATAAAGAACAACGAAGGATGATGACGCGTGATTTCATTGTCCCCGACTGTATCGGTTTTTATCTTTTGAGCCTTTATCCTATGCCGACAGACCATACCTTGTCAAAGAGTGAGATGGATATGCACATGGGCAAAATTCAATGGGTTGTTGATAAAATACTAAAAAAGAATAACTTTAGTAAGCTGTCGACGGTACTGTTGGTGGATAACTACATGAATGCGAACAGTCAAGTTTCTTATGAAAGATTGATGCAAGACAATAAGATTGATAAACTGTTGTCAGCTCAATTGGATAAGGAAAATAGATAAATATGTCTAGTTGCTATTCAATAATCTTCCCTGTGTACTTCCACTTCTGATCAGATAACTCTTTAGCTTATCTGTAAATTCATAATTTTTTAATCCCCAATCTGGTGCAATAAGCAAGTTCTTGGGAGATTGCGAAACAAAACGTTCCAATACCAGATCCTTTCGTAGATATTGAATATATCTTGAGATTAAAGAGATGTATTCGTCAGCAGTGTAAAGATGAAAAGGCTTTTGGGCGAACTCTTCAGCCATCTTTGTCCCTTTGATTATCTGGAGTTGATGAATCTTGAGTATATTCAGTTTCAATTCAGAAATCAGCGGCGCTTGTCTGATGCTTTCTTCTTCATCTTCTCCCGGCAGACCTAATATAATGTGTCCTCCTGTCAGGATACCACGTTCAGAGGTGCGTTCGATGGCACTTCTGCTACATTCGAAGTCATGGCTTCTGTTAATATGTGAAAGTGTTTTGTCATTAGCACTTTCAATGCCATACTCAATGATAAGAAAGGTTCGTCTGTTGAGTTCATCAAAGTAGTCAAGCAACTCATCGGACATACAGTCGGGTCGGGTGCCTACCACAATCCCTACGACATCTTCCACTTTGAGGGCTTCTTCATATATGGATTTAAGTTTGTCAATGCTTCCGTAGGTGTTGGTATATGCCTGAAAGTAGGCCAGGTACTTCATCTCTGGATACTTATGACAGAAGAAAGCCTTTCCCTCTTCAAGTTGGCTCGTAATAGAACGGGATTGGTTGCAATAATCAGGACTGAAGGTCTGATTGTTACAATATGTGCATCCACCCACACCGATTATACCATCTCTGTTGGGGCATGAGAATCCCGCATTAATAGAAATCTTTTGTACTTTAAAAGGGAATTGTTCTTTCAGCCACGAACCGAAATCTGTGTATAAATACGTTTTTGTCACGGGATTTAATCAATTTTAGATTACAAAGGTAAGAAAAAAAATTATTTTGCAGTATCTTTGCATCAAGTTAATACAAAAATAAAAATAAATGAAAAAAATATCTTTGTTGTGCTTTGTGGCGTTGGTTGGTGTTACCCAACTCTTTGCAGCACGTTCTTTCGATTTGAAAGATCTTACTTCTGGTACATTTTATCCAGAGAACCTTAAGGAAGTGACACCATTAACGGATGGTGAAAGTTATACACGCATCAGTCCTGATGGTTCTAAAATATTGAAGATGTCTTTTAGTACAGATCAGCAGACAGCTGTGTTGTTTGATATCAAGAAAGCACGTGGAGCTAATCTTACTTCATTTGATGGTTATATTATCAGCCCAGACGGTAGTCGTATTCTCATACAGACAAATACTCATCATATTTATCGCCATTCGTTTACTGCTACCTATTATATTTATAGTGTTGAGAATAACAAATTGGAACCATTGTCTGAGGGCGGTCCACAGCAGACTCCGCTTTTCTCACCCGATGGCAATCAGATTGCTTTTGTTCGTGACAATAATATCTTCCTTGTTAAGTTACTTTTTAATAATTCAGAGAGCCAGGTGACAAAAGACGGGAAGTTTAATGAGGTAATCAATGGTATTCCTGATTGGGTGAATGAGGAGGAGTTTACAAACGATCGCAGCATGGTTTTTAATGCGGACGGCACGATGCTCTGTTGGATTCGTTATGATGAATCTGCAGTAAAGATGTTCTCTTTCCCTTGGTACAAAGGTTCAAATCCGGAAAAGACAGAATATTCCGATTATCCAGGAGCTTATTCTTATAAATATCCTTTACCTGGATATGACAACTCAAAAGTTTCAGTTTTCTCGTTTGATATCAAAGCACATCAGACTCGTAAGATTCAGTTGCCTCTTGATACTGATGGTTACATCCCACGCATCAAAATGACGAGTGATGCTTCTAAGGTTGCCGTGTTTACTATGAACAGGCATCAGGATCGTCTTGACATCTATATGGCCAACCCTCGTTCTACTGTTTGTCAACTGGTTATTCGTGATGAGATTAATAAGTATATTAAAGAGGAATCTATGGAGTCAGTCATGATTACGTCTGGTCATATCCTCTTGCCTAGTGAGCGTGATGGATATAATCACCTTTACTTATATACACTTGGAGGCAATCTGGTTCGTAAAGTCTGTCCGGACAAAGCTGTTGTTACCGATGTTTATGGCTACGATGAAGCTACGGGTTCTATCTATTATGCCGCTAATCCCCTCGGCGCAGACGATCAGCAGGTTTATGTGTCAGAGAAGAACGGTAAGGTGGTGCGCCTCACAGATAAGGCCGGCTTCAATACTCCTATATTCAGCACGAACTTTAAGTATTTTGTCAATACATGGTCTGATATGAATACTCCTCCTGTTGTTACAGTAAGATCTAATTCGGGTAAGGTACTTAAGACAATCATTGATAATAAGGAACTGAGCAACAAACTTTCTGCGTACGATATTAGCACGAAAGAGAAGTTTCATTTTACAACTTCTGAAGGAGTCGTGTTAAACGGTTGGATGATAAAGCCGGTGAATTTCGATGCTTCAAAGAGATACCCTGTTATCATGTATCAGTATGGTGGTCCCGGTGTTCAGCAGGTGCTCGACAAATGGAGTATAGGTGCTATGGGGCAGGGGGGTATCTATGAAGAGTATCTCGCTCAGAAAGGATTTGTTGTCGTTTGCGTTGATGGACGCGGCACCGGTGGCCGTGGAGCGGATTTCGAGAAGTGCACCTACTTACGTCTCGGTGAGAAGGAAGCAAAGGATCAGGTTGAAGCAGCCTTATATTTAGGCTCACTTCCTTACGTAGACAAGTCTAGAATTGGAATATGGGGATGGAGCTACGGTGGATGGAATACTCTTATGAGTATGAGCGAAGGACGCAAGGTGTTCCGTGCCGGTGTGGCTGTAGCACCTCCTACTTGTTGGAGGTTCTACGACAGTGTATATACCGAACGTTATATGCGTACCCCGAAAGAAAATCCTTCCGGTTACAACGAGGTTAATCCTATTGCGCGTGCTTCAGACTTGAATGGTTCGTTGCTTATCTGCCATGGCTTTGCTGATGATAATGTGCATTTCCAGAATACAGCAGAATATAGCGAGGCTCTTGTTCAGGCTGATAAGGACTTCAAGGAAAACTTCTATACCAATAGAAATCATGGAATAAGCGGTGGTAACACTCGTAACCATCTGTTCCGTCAGATTACTAATTTCTTTATTGATGAGATGAAATGAAGATAGATATTAGACTCATTCTGTTGATCCTACTTCTGTGTCCGTTGTCGGTTCTTGCTGATACATCGGATGATGAATATAAACTCGTGTGGAGCGAGGAATTTAATGGTGATGCTGTTGATACTACCATTTGGAACTTTGAGAATGGGTATAAACGTAACCATGAGTGGCAATATTATCAGAAGGAAAATGCCCGTTTTGCCGATGGTATGTTGACAATAACAGCACGTCGTGAGAGCGGTCGTGGAAAGATAGAGTGTACCTCGGCCAGTATAAACACCGCAGGCAATAAGGAATTTCTTTATGGACGTTTTGTAGTACGTGCCCGTATTCCCTATGCACGTGGAGCTTGGCCGGCCATCTGGACTCTGGGAAGTAAATGGGCATGGCCATCATGTGGCGAGATAGATATGATGGAGTTCTATCATAAGGATGGGGTTCCATGTATTCTTGCAAATGTGGCTTGTGGCACTGATCGCCCTTATGCGGCTCGTTGGAACAGCGTGGCCAAACCTTATGACCATTTTCTGCAGAAAGACAAATATTGGAGTGACAAGTTTCATATATGGCGGATGGATTGGGATAAGAACTCGATTCGTCTGTATCTTGATGATGAACTGTTAAACGAGGTGTTCTTAAAAGATACACGTAACGGGAAGCTAGGCGATGGTCAGAACCCTTTTAACACTCCTCAATATATACTTCTTAACCTCGCTGTTGGTGGCGATAACGGTGGTGAGGTTGATATGGATGCACTTCCGATGAAGTATGATGTTGATTATGTGCGAATCTACCAGAAATGAATTACTAACTAAAATCATCGTATAATGAAAAGGAATTTCAGAATTATTTCGCTACTGGCGTTGTGTGTGATGCTCATACCAGTAACACTCAATGCTAAATCAAGAAAAAAAGCCGAAGTTAAAAGTCTGTCTACTCTTGAGATGATTGAGAAGGTTAATAGACATTGGCAGTCGGTGACGTTACCAAATGTACGTGCTTTTTGGGATCATGCGGCTTACTTCACCGGTAATATGGAAGCATATAAGTTGACTGGTGATCCCGCCTTCCTCGAATATAGTGACAAATGGTGCCGCTATAATCATTGGATGGGCGCAACAGAGCCTAATCAGTTTAAATGGCAATATAAAAATTATGGAGAGGGTCCACAACATGTGCTTTTTGGCGATTGGCAGATCTGTTTTCAGACATATCTGGATATGTACCAGATGAATCCTGATGAGTATAAGATAAAGCGTGCCAAAGAAGTGATGGACAAGGAGTGTGCAATGGAGGATAAGGGATTCTGGTGGTGGGCAGATGCTCTTTACATGGTGATGCCTGTAATGACCAAGATGTATAAAGCCACCGGTGACGTTAAATACCTTGACAAGCTATATGACAACTTCATGTTTGCTGATAATCTTATGTTTGATAAGGATGAGCATCTATACTATCGCGATGGTAAATATCTCTATCCTGCTCACAAAACAGATAACGGTAAAAAAGATTTCTGGGCTCGTGGAGATGGCTGGGTTCTTGCCGGTCTGGCCAAAGTGCTACAGGATATGCCAAAGGATTACAATCATCGTGATATTTTCGTTGAGCGATTCACTCAGTTGGCTGCCGCTGTAGCTAAATGTCAGCAGCCTCAGGGCTATTGGACACGCAGCATGCTAGACAAGAAACACGCAGAAGGACCTGAAACGAGTGGCACAGCCTTCTTTACTTATGGCTTGCTATGGGGTATGAATAATGGCTTGTTGGATAAGGTTACATACCAACCGATTGCTGATAAAGCATGGAAATATCTATCTACTCAGGCTCTTCAGGCTGATGGTAGTATCGGGTTTGTACAACCGATAGGTGAAAAGGCAATTCCCGGACAACAACTCGATGCTAAGGCTACATCCAATTTCGGTGTAGGAGCCTTTCTGTTGGCTGCATGTGAGAAAGTACGTTTTGATGATATGAGTGTGAACCCCACAGATAATAAGTCGTTTGATGTGACTGTGACGAATCAGACCAACGCTCAACGTCAGCAGATCATTGAGCTCGATGCAAAGACTGTCTACAGTAAATTGGGTATCAGTGGCGGACGCCAGTTCGTTGTCACCAATGCTCTCGGACGTGAAGTTCCTTACCAGCTTACTTATGATTGTAAAGTCCTTATCGAGGCTTGGGTTAATCCATTAGGGACGGCATCATTTAAAATTGCTAAAGGTTTGCCTGCACTTCCTGCCAATGCTGTCTATGGACGTATGTATCCTGAGCGTGTGGATGATATAGCATGGGAGAACGATCGTTGTGCATACCGTTGTTACGGTCCGGCTCTTCAGAAGTCTGGTGAGGATGCTTATGGAAATGATGTATGGGTAAAGAATACGCCGGATCTTGTCGTTGAACAACGTTATTATAATGAAGATACATATAAAAAACCGATAGCAGAGTTGCGCAAAGCCGGAAAGAAACAGGAAGCGCAAGAGCTGGAAGACAATATCAGCTATCATTTCGATCACGGCCATGGACTAGACTGTTATAAGGTGGGTCCTACACTTGGTTGTGGCACCCCTGCATTGATGGATGGTGACAAGATTCTCTTCCCGTATTGTTATAAGAATTATCAGATTCTTGACAATGGGCCTCTCCGCTTCACAGTTAAACTCGTTTATAACCCTGCTACCATTAAAGGTGATACCGGAGTTGTGGAGATACGTATCTTGAGTCTTGACAAAGGCTCAAACTTCAATAAGATGGCTGTTAGCTATCATGGATTGACATCGCCTTGCCAATTAGGGGCAGGTGTTGTTATACATACTGAAGATACTACAAGTATAAAGCTGTCTGACAACTATGTAGCTTATGCTGATCCAACAGATAATCCTAAGGGACAGAACTTTCAGATTTATGTAGCTACTCTCTTCCCTAATGGAGTAAACCAGACAAAGAAGATTATGTATGCCAATCCGACTCGTGGAAATTCTGGTCATGCTTTAGGTGTTACGACCTATAAGAATGGTGACAGTTACACCTATTACTTTGGTAGTGCATGGAGCAAATATGATTGTCGCACATTTACAGAATGGACTGAACGTATCAATGGTTTCATGGAAGGGATTAAATCTCCTCTGAATGTAACCGTGAAATAATAATAAGGATTTACAGAATCAGGTAGAGTATAAGAACAACAAAATAGTAGGCTGAATTCATTTCTGAGTTCAGCCTACTAATATTATTGATATTTTGCCGGATGGCAATATGTTTACGGATTTTTAATTACGACTTATGGTCTTCTTCCTCTTCCTCCTGCAATAGGTCCTCTCCCCAGTGGGTAACGGCTTCGCGTGCTTCGCGTTCAATGACCTCCTTT
>OBMA010001783.1_pt1 | contig 12978 bp, 10 predicted proteins | sample 1539141 | NCBI WGS metagenome assembly OBMA01 (sample SAMEA3991484, study PRJEB22521) | metagenome | biome: anthropogenic terrestrial biome; feature: sewage plant; material: raw primary sludge | place: Sweden | collected 2012-09-26 | reverse complement strand
TATCAGCCTCGTCAAGGTGGTTACCAACAACGTGAGGGTGGCTATCAGCCTCGTCAAGGTGGTTACCAACAGCGTGGTGGTGGTTACCAACAACGCGGTGGCTATCAACAGCGTGGTGGCTACAATAGTGGTGGTTACAACAATGGTGGCTATCGTCAACATACAAGTGATTATGATCCAAATGCAAAATATAGTCTGAAGAAACAGATTGAGTATAAGGAGGAAAACATTGATCCGAATGCAGAGATCCGTCTGAACAAGTTCCTGGCTAATGCCGGTGTTTGCAGCCGTCGTGAGGCAGATGAATTTATCGTAGCAGGTGTTGTTACAGTTAATGGAAATATTGTGACCGAACTTGGAACAAAGGTGAAACGTTCTGATGCGGTTATGTTCCATGATCAAACTATAAGCATTGAGAAGAAAGTTTATGTATTGCTAAATAAGCCAAAGGATTTTGTTACTACAAGTGACGATCCTCAACAGCGTAGAACAGTGATGGACTTGGTAAAGACTGCTTGTAAAGAGCGTATCTATCCAGTAGGACGTCTTGACCGTAACACCACAGGTGTGTTGTTGTTGACTAATGACGGTGATTTGGCAAGTAAACTTACTCATCCTAAATTCCTTAAGAAGAAAGTATACCACGTTCATCTCGATAAGAATGTAACAAGTAACGATCTGAATCAGATTGCCACTGGTATTACACTTGAGGATGGTGAGGTTCATGCAGATGCTGTAGCTTATGCTGATGAGATGGATAAGAAGCAGGTTGGCATCGAGATCCATAGCGGAAAGAATCGTATTGTTCGCCGTATCTTCGAAAGCCTCGGCTATCGTGTCGTTAAGCTTGACCGCGTACAGTTCGCAGGACTTACCAAGAAGAATCTCCGCCGTGGCGACTGGCGTTATCTTACCGAGAAAGAGGTAGAGATCCTTCGCATGGGTGCTTTTGAATAATATTTTTAATATACATATAGAATCTGTCTGCCATATTTATGGCAGACAGATTTAATCAACCAAATACAAAGAGGGAAAATAAAATGGAACAGATTCGTAGAACGAAAATTGTCGATGTGCTCAATCGCGACGATTTCGGTACTATTGTCAATGTAAAGGGATGGGTACGTACCCGTCGTGGCAGTAAAGCTGTTAATTTCATTGCTTTGAATGATGGCTCTACTATTAAGAATGTGCAGATTGTCGTTGAAGTTGAGATGTTCGACGAGGAGTTACACGACGCTCTTCCGATCTCTTAAAGGAATAACTACAGGTGCTTGTATCAGTGTCAACGGTAAACTCGTGCAGTCACAGGGTAGTGGACAGAATGTGGAACTCCAGTGCAAAGAACTTGAGGTGCTTGGTACTTGTAGTGCTGACTATCCACTTCAGAAGAAAGGACATTCTATGGAGTTCTTACGTGAACATGCCAATTTGCGTTTGCGTACTAACACCTTTGGAGCCGTGTTCCGCATACGTCATAATATGGCGATGGCTATTCATAGCTACTTCCATAAGCAGGGTTTCTTTTATTTCCATACTCCCCTTATCACAGCAAGTGACTGTGAGGGTGCCGGACAGATGTTCCAAGTTACGACAAAGAATCTGTACGATCTGAAGAAAGGTGAGGATGGTAAAATTCTCTATGATGATGATTTCTTCGGAAAACAGGCTTCTCTTACCGTGAGTGGCCAGCTTGAAGGTGAGCTTGGTGCTACGGCATTAGGTAGTATCTATACATTTGGACCGACATTCCGCGCTGAGAATTCAAATACACCACGACATCTGTCTGAGTTCTGGATGGTTGAACCGGAGGTGGCTTTCATTGATCTGGCGGACTTGATGGATTTGGAGGAAGACTTTATTAAATATTGTGTTACTTGGGCCTTAGACAACTGTAAGGATGATCTTGACTTCCTCAATAAGATGATTGACAACACGTTGATCGAACGTTTGGAGGGTGTTCTTAAGGATTCGTTTGTACGACTTCCTTATACAGAAGGTATCAGGATCCTCGAAGAAGCTGTAGCAAAAGGTCATAAATTTGAATTCCCTGTTTCATGGGGTATCGACCTTGCCAGTGAGCATGAGCGTTATCTTGTGGAGGACTATTTCAAGAAGCCTGTCATTATGACTGATTATCCTAAAGACATCAAGGCTTTCTATATGAAGATCAATGAAGATAATAAGACCGTTCAGGGTACTGACGTCCTCTTCCCACAGATCGGCGAGATTATCGGAGGTAGTGTGCGTGAAGAGAATTATGATAAACTGATGTCTGAGATTGATCGCCGTAACATTCCAATGAAGGATATGTGGTGGTATATCGACACTCGTAAGTATGGTACTTGTCCTCATGGAGGCTTCGGTCTTGGATTTGAACGTCTGATATTGTTCGTTACCGGTATGCAAAATATCCGTGACGTGATACCGTTCCCAAGAACACCTAAGAATGCAGAATTCTAAATCATAAATAAAAAACCAATCTCACTACAGAGATTGGTTTTTTTTGTTATCTTTCAGTACGATTTTTCATTGTCTATATCCAGAAAACCTTTATCTTTGCAATAAATATTAATTCTTATGAAGACAATTTATAAAGTTCTGGTTTTATTATCGTTTGTCCCAGCATATTTATCTGCGAAGGATATGTCTCGGAAAGATTATATAGTGCATTCGCCATCAGGTAATCTTACTGCAATCATCAGTAATCTTGGAGATACCACTAAAATATCTATACTTGGAGTCAAGGACACAATTATGGCCCCTTCAAGTATCTTCATGCAGTTTGATAAGAGTCGTTCTATAGGCCTTGGTGATATAGTGAAGAAGTCTGGCTTTCGTGATATCAGTGAAACAGTGAATGCTCCCTTTTATCGTGCGAAGGCTTTCGAATCTTCATGTCGTGAGATGACACTGAAGATGAAGCATGGAGGTATCATTGTGCGTGCTTATGACGAAGGCATTGCTTATCGCTTCTTCTCGGATATAAAAGGAAGTGTAAAAGTGCTTGATGAAAAAGCTGATTTCTGCTTCAATGGTGATTTCACTTCTTATCTGCCTTATTCCACTAACGATAAGAATCCTTTCGCCATGGCTTTTCAGAATACATACGATGTCACACCTCTTTCAAAAGCCCAGAATAAACTGGCATTTCTTCCTGTGACGGTCGATGAAGGCCGTGTGAAGGTTACATTGCTTGAATCCGACCTTGAGAGTTATCCCGGGATGTTTGTCCGTTCCGACACCATGAAGACAAACCTGAAAGCTGTATTTGCCCCTTATCCTTCGAAGATGGAGTATTATCCTTGGCGCCACATGAGTCATGTAGGAGCCACTGCCAATTATATCGCTGACGTGAATGGTTCACGTACTTATCCATGGCGAGTCTTTGCCGTTACTGCGGATGACAGGCAGATGCTCTCAAATAATCTCGTTTATGCACTGGCAAGTAAGAACCGTATCGGTGACACATCGTGGATACGTCCTGGTAAGGTGGCTTGGGACTGGTGGAATGACTGGGGACTCAAGAACGTCCCATTTGTGGCAGGCATTAATACCGAAACCTATCAATACTATATTGATTTCGCATCTAAACACGGTTTGGAATATGTTGTGCTTGATGAGGGATGGTATGACTCAAAAAAAGGTGACATGCTGACTCCCATTAAGGATATCGACCTGCCGGGACTCCTTCGTTATGCCAAACAGCGAAATGTAGGCATTATCTTATGGTGTGTGTTCAACGTATTAGACGAGCAACTTGATGCAGCTTGTAAAAAGTATGCGGAGATGGGTGTTAAAGGATTTAAGGTTGATTTTATGGATCGTGACGACCAGACTGCCACGGAGATGGCTTATCGTATTGCTGACCGTTGTGCCAAATCGCATCTGATGCTCGATTATCATGGATTCTGTAAGCCTACAGGAATAAACCGAACTTATCCGAATATCGTGAATATCGAGAGCGTCTTTGGTATGGAGGAGGCAAAGTGGGGTAGTCGTGAAAAGGATATGCCTCGTTATGATGTAACCTTCCCTTTTATCAGGGGTATGGCCGGATTTGTTGATTTCACTCCCGGAGCATTCCGGAATGCCACAGCAGCGGACTATCAGCCGATCTATTCTCGTCCGATGAGTCAGGGAACCCGCTGTCATCAGGTGGCGATGTATATCTGTTATGATTCCCCTCTTACAATGCTTTCTGACAGTCCATCCGCTTATATGGCTGATGAGGCTTGCACCGGTTTTATCGCAGGCATACCAACAGACTTCGATGATACACGAATCTTACAGGCAAAGTTAGGCGAGTATCTTGTAGTGGCGCGCCGAAAAGGCAACACCTGGTATGTGGGTGGTATGACCAACTGGACAAAGCGTACGCTTTCCATACCACTTGATTTCATAGGTGATAAAAGTACACATCAGGTGACCTTGTGTCAGGATGGTGTCAATTCTAATAAGGATGCTACTGATTATCTGATAACAGAAAAGACAATGGATTCCACCTCTACCTTAACGCTACCGTTAGCCTCGGGAGGAGGTTTCGCTGTTGTCATCCATTAAACTTAAAATTCAAATTGATATTAATATCAAAACTGTTATCACCATTGCCAATGGTTGAGAGAAATAATACTCATATTAAATATCTATTCAACGATATATATAATTCATATATTGTTGAGGATATTATGTATCCAAACAATAATCTCAAAAATTAAAAAGATTGTCAGAATGACTCTGTTTTGTAGTTTTTGTGTTAAGTATTTGTAAAACAGCAACAACGTTCTTTTCCTAGTGATAATTTCAAAGATCACGACAATAGGAAATCCTAACACAAAACAGATTGACAGTAATACGTTTGGATTGAGTTTTAAAGAGTCTATATAGTAACCTCTAAAAAATAACAATGTGGATCTTGTTATGCCACATCCAGGACATGGAATATGATACAATAGTTTCGAAGGGCAAACAACTATTGTCATTTGCCCCTGATAACGTAATGCTAATGTCAACCATAATATTACTATTAAATATATTATGATTGAAACAAGGTATAATTTCTTAGTAGATATATGTCTGAAGTTTGTTGTAGTTCTGTTCCTTTGTTGCACCAGAAATCAAGAACCAATCAATTATAGTCCAAATGCCCAATCCACCACAAGTTAGCAACTTGCCAATACCTATACCCGTGTCACCAATATAAAACCGGTCTATACCGTAGACTCCAAGAAATATAGACAGCAACAAGGCTATAGTCGGATTTTTAAACTGCATAGTAGAGAGAATGCTCCACTTGGATTCATCCATTGAAAGTAACTTTTCACGGACAAATGGAACCTTTTCCTCAGGAAATTTTTCACCATTAGTCAGGATAAACATGTCAACTTTTTGCTGTTCCATAACGAATAAATAAATTTATTAGATTATTGTTTTTAGGTATTTTTGTTATGCTAATTTGATACCCTCTTCGGATATTATAATCACATGTTGTTTATAAAGTTCCCCGATAGCCTTTTTAAAGACTTTCTTGCTGACTTTGAATCTGTCATAGATATCATCAGCCGGACTCTTGTCTCCTAAATCACATACGCCTTTATGGTCGATCAGATACTGATGAAGCGTCTCAGAGAACTCTTCTGTATGACGTCTGCCGGCGGGTTGTAGTGAGACGTCAATCTTCCCGTCTTCTCTGACAGTCTTGATATAAGCTTCCATCCTATCACCGGTCGTGATATGGCGGAATATCTCGTCAGCATAAATCAGACCTCCAAACTTATTGTCGATAATGACTTTAAATCCCAAGTCTGTTTTTTGCCAGACAAGTATTTCTACCTTGTCTCCATTCTCATACTCGGGGAAGTCTTTCGAAAAATAGCGCTCTATCTTAGCAGATGCCACTATTCTATAACTTTCTTCGTCGATATGTACATGTACGATATAACTGTTACCTATTTCCATTCTCATTTTTTGTTCACGGAACGGAACAAAGAGGTCCTTCATCAGACCCCAGTCGAGGAAAGCTCCATATTCATTGACCCAGGCTACATTGAGCCATGCGAAGTCTCCAACCATAGCGAGGGGCTTTTCTGTTGTTGCAATCAGTCGCTCCTCACTGTCAAGGTACAGGAATACATCCAGTTCGTCACCTATCTTAAGACCTTCGGGAACATAACGGGTAGGGAGTAGTATTTCTCCCTCTTGATCACCATCCAGATACATGCCGAAATCGACACTCTTGATCACTGTCAGGCGGTTTATTTCTCCTAAATGTATTTCCATATTTTTTATATTTGGTTTTCTATAAAATCACTATCATCAGCCGTCTCCATGTCTTCGATCACCCCATCTCTCATAGGAATGGTTCTGTCTGTAATCTTTGCAAGGTTTTCGTCGTGGGTGACGATGACGAACGTCTGTCCGAACTTGTCACGCAGGTCGAAGAACAGCTGGTGAAGCTCTGCTTTGTTCTTAGAGTCGAGACTTCCTGAGGGTTCATCGGCTAATATCACCGCCGGATCATTGATCAGTGCTCTTGCTACAGCCACGCGTTGTTTCTCACCTCCCGACAGTTCGTTGGGCTTGTGAGATGCTCTGTCGGCCAGTCCCATGAAGGTCAGCAGTTCCATCGCATGTGCCTTAGCTTCTTTCGTCGATACTCCTGCGATGTATGCAGGAATCATGATATTCTCCAGAGCGGTGAATTCAGGTAGCAACTGATGAAACTGGAATACAAATCCGATATGTTTGTTGCGGAAATGTGCCAGTTCCTTGGTGCTCATCTTTTTTGTGTCCGCTCCATCGATGATGACCGTTCCGCTATCGGGCTTATCCAGCGTTCCGATAATCTGTAACAAGGTTGTCTTTCCTGCTCCACTTGGTCCGACGATACTTGCTATCTCACCTTTTCCTATTTGTAAGTCGATTCCTTTCAAGACTTGCAGTGAACCGAAGCTTTTTGTAATTCCTTTGATTTCTATCATGGTTTGCGTTACGCTTTATTTCTTAAATTATACTCGTTTTTCTTGTACATCTTATGATGAAGCCATTTATGAATTGACATATATGCATTTTTATTCTGATGGTCATGCGGTGACATAAACGACATGATCTCAGGAGAGTCACCATACTGGTCCGGATATATCACCATGAGGCTGCAAGATGAGAAATACTGTATCAGGGTCTCCGGTATTTTGTCAAATGACGGATCATATGACACTGTTCCCTTACGTGCTGTCACAACGACAAATAGGTGGTCCGGGTTCACTTTATCCGATAACAGTTGCAACTCGTTGAAGTTGTTAAATACCTCATAGTCAGATCTTATACTGTCATATCGGTTCCTGATATATTCAGCTATCAGCGCCAGCGTTTCACTTTTCCCGTGAAATTGAATGCGGCATCCCAGGTTGCTTGCCAATCTAGATAGACGTTCTATCCACCGGTAGAAACCCGGTTCAAATTCTGCCTTTTGCGGAACCACCACTTGTATCCTTCTTAGTGTATTTACAGGCTGTCTTATTTTGATAATGATGATTTGTCTTGACAAGTCAGTAAATAGATTTGTTGTCGTACTTCCCCAGAAATCCTTAGCCGTCCTTTCTCCATGATGCATTCCTATAATCATCTCTGAAGCATTATATTCTTTGAAGGCGTGAACGATGCCATTGCTGATGTTTGTGGCTATACGACTCTGTACCTGGATTCTTACGTTTGCGGTGCTGGCCGTCTTCTTGACTTTTTCTAATAGTTTTTTGCCGGTTTCCTGATTGTGTGAGCAGTACATGTCATCCAATACCACATTTAATCCTATCAATCCGCGGTTTAAACGGATATTACGCATCATGATTCCCAGTGTCACCAGCTCCTCAGCTGTGTCCGGGCGAGTAATCGGTATCATTATTTTCTCATCGTCACCTATTTTCTCATCATGTCTGTTGTTCTCCTTCAGAGCTAGTTTCTTTGCGGCTCTTTCGGTCGTTAAGGAGCTGAAAATACATGTCACCAATATCAAGATGATCGTTCCATTCAGAACTTCATCATTTAAAAGTCTTTGGTTATTAGGTAATATGATGTTATAGCCTACAAGAATCGCTGCCAGTGTCGCCCCAGCCTGTGCATTACTTAGACCGAAGATCATTTCACGTTCTGTGGGCTTCATTCTGAAAATCTTTTGTGTGGCCAACGAAGCCAGCCATTTACTCGTGAGAGCTATTGTTATGATGACAAAGGCAACCTCAATCGTATTGAATCCATTGAACAGGACTTTAATGTTTACCATCATTCCCACGCCGATAAGCAAGTAAGGGATGAATAGGGCATTACCGATAAATTCCAGGTGGTTCATGAGTGGAGATACATTTGGAATGTACCGATTAAGCACCAATCCGGTCAGGAAGGCTCCAAGCAGACCTTCCATACCAATAATCTCCATGATTCCCGCTCCCATGAATGTCATGGCAAGAACGAAAATAAACTGGGTCACATTGTTTTCGTATTTCTGGAAAAATCTACGTGCTATTCTTGGGAAGAAAAAGATGATAAAGAAGAAAGCCACGCTAATCTTCAGGATGATAATGATACCGAATATACCGGACGTATTCCCTTTAAACATTCCGCTAACGATAGCCAGGACAATCAATGTGAGTGTGTCTGTTATCGCCGTGGCGCCTACCGCAATCGTTACACTCCTTTGCTGCGAGAGTCCGTATCTCATCACTATCGGATAGGCAATAAGCGTATGAGAGGCATACATACTCGCTAACAGAACGGAAGTTATGACACCATATTTCAAAACAAATATGTTGAGCACAAATCCTATTGCCATCGGTATGGTGAAGGCCAATATTCCATGGGTGAAAGTCCTTATTCTATTGTTTCGGAAGTCCACCATGTTCATTTCAAGTCCACCAAGAAGCATGATGAAATATAATCCGACATTTCCAAATAATTTGAAAGAACTGTCATTCTCAAGGATGTTAAATCCGTGAGGGCCAATGATAATACCTGCCAGTATCATTCCGATAATATGAGGAATACGCAATCGGCCCATAATAATTGGGGCGAACAGAATGATACATAAGACAATAAAGAATATCCATGTCGGATCTGTTATCGGCAAATATTGTGAAATATGCAGCATATCTTATATTCTTGTTGTAGTAAGGTACAAAGGAACAAAAAAAAAACCACTTTTGCGAATTAATTGCTCAAAAAAATGTAATTTTGCAGCGCGTAATGTATAATTTTAAACAATTAAAGTAATGAAAGTAGCAATTGTAGGTGCGAGTGGTGCTGTGGGACAAGAGTTCCTGAGAGTACTTGACGAGAGAAACTTCCCGATGGATGATTTAGTTCTTTTTGGTTCAACACGTAGTGCTGGACGAAAGTACACATTCAAAGGAAAGGAATATGAAGTTAAACTCCTGCAACATAATGATGATTTCAAGGGTGTCGATGTGGTATTTGCCTCTGCCGGTGCCGGAGCGTCTCGTGATTATGCCGCTGACATGACAAAATTCGGTGCTGTTGTCATAGACAATTCAAGTGCTTTCCGTATGGACAATGATGTTCCATTGGTAGTGCCTGAGGTAAATCCGGAGGATGGGCTCGACCGTCCCCGTAATATTATTGCCAATCCGAATTGTACGACAATCCAGTTGGTTGTCTGTCTGAAAGCGATTGAGAATCTTACTCATATAAAGCGTATCCATGTAGCTACTTACCAAGCTTCAAGCGGTGCCGGTGCACAGGCTATGAAAGAGTTGGAACAGCAGTATCGTCAGATTGTAAACAATGAACCTGTTACCGTTGAGAAGTTCCCTTATCAGTTGGCATACAACGTCATTCCTCAGGTGGATGTCTTTATGGATAATGGTTATACAAAGGAAGAGATGAAGATGTTTAACGAGACACGTAAAATTATGCATAGCGATGTTCAGACTAGTGCGATGTGTGTTCGTGTTCCTTCTCTCCGCAGTCATTCTGAGAGTGTATGGATTGAGACAGAGCGTCCAGTAAGTCCTGAAGAAGCTCGTGAGGTTTTCGATAAAGCTGAGGGCGTAGAGGTGATGGATGATACAGCGAACAAGATTTATCCGATGCCATTGTTCCTTGCAGGAAAAGATCCAGTTTACGTAGGACGTATCCGTAAGGATTTGGCAAATGAGAATGGTCTTACATGGTGGCAGGTTGGCGATCAGATCAAGAAAGGTGCTGCTCTCAATGCAGTTCAGATCGCAGAATATCTCATCAAAGTAGGGAATATCAAGTAATATCAATCAATCATATTGATTATTTTATCAAGAGGATGTGTCAAAATGACTGGTGCTGAAAAACATCTCATGTTATAATGATACGTCCCAACCAAATCAAAAACATCACAGAAAACTGAATTCTATTTCGAAAGAATCTGTTTTTCTGTGATGTTTTGCTATTATTGCTTTATGGAATCATTTGCTATACGTATTTCAGTTGCACATTGATTAAAGGTGTGAAACCCGGCGTGCTCCGTTTGTATAGTCAACAATGATTTTTTCGAATACAATTGCAGGGTCGTCTGGCATGATAGTTATGTAATGCATGCCGTCGGCAGATTCAGGTATTTCAACCTCGATGTATTTATCGATAACACGTGTCACAACCGTTGGATAATAAATGGAGTAAATATTTTCCTTGTTCTCGTTGAGGTTGGAGTTGAAGTTGATAGTAACAGGACTTGCACCATCCACAGCAACCTTGTAAGTCATTCCGCCCTTGTTCAGATAGTCGAGAGTAGACTTAGTTACGACATGTACGCGACCCTTGCCAGCTTTGCCCTTAAAGCGATATACGAGTTTTGAATCTTTTACTCCAGTTGTATATGGCATCAGAGTTACGGCACCTACAGACTTGCCCATATAAGGTATGATGGTCCATCTGGCTTTTTCTGCATTCTTGCTGCGTCGAGTGTCTGCAGCATCTGGTTTGATGAAGTCAACAGCTTCAATGTCTATCATGTCATTGTCTTCCATTCTGACCAGTTTAGGACAAGTGTCACGACGGAAGTTATCGTCCCATGAAGTATATCCGATATGTTTCTGGATCATCATGCCTTTCCATTTTCCGCCAGCTATCGAACTGTTGTAATCGGCACACAACAATGAGTCGCGATGGAAGGCATTGACACATTTGTCTGCCCAGTAATTAGCCAGACGGGCGTTGCTCTTTGCTGCCTGACTGTTCATTGCCTGTGCGAAATACATGTGATGGAGATTTGCCATTGTCTGTATTGGGAATAGGATAATCTGTTTGTAAGTATCCTTGTAGGCTGTTGGCAATCCCTCGTATTGTTTCACTGCATCTTTTTCGAGTGCGTCATATTGGTCAAGTACCTTATACCATTCGCCACTTTCAAGGTCGTAAGTATCGGCATTGAGCATTTCAGCAGTTGAGCGACCATTATATTTGCAACAAAGGTTCAATATGCGTGAAGCCTCATTTGCTTCTTTTTCACCAAACTGCTGACGACAGAATGTGAGAGTGTGGTCGGTGATGTTGTCCACATTATATTCATGGGGAGCCCAAGCCATATCCATGAATAGCTGAATTGGATATTCCATTGGTTTGAGGTCACCCACATTAAGTACCCAAAGGCTCTGGATGCCATTGTCGTATGCCAGTGTCAACTGTTCCCACATGTTTTGAGTAGGAGTGACGTTGAGGAATTTACTGTTTCGAGGTGCGCCCACATAGTCAACGTGGTAGTATAACCCCCATCCTCCTTTGTGTTGACGTTCCTTGAGGTTAGGCACACGTCGCACGTCGCCCCAGTTGTCGTCGCACAGAAGCATGATGACATCATCGGGCACACGCATTCCTTTGTCGTAATAGTCCATTACCTCTTTATACAAAGCCCACACCTGTGGAGTTTCGGAAGCCTTCTTACCCGTCACCTCAGTGATAATCTGACGTTGGTCGGCAACGATTTTTTCCAGAAGTTTGGTATCCGTATCTTTGCTCATTGGTTCGTCGCCATCGCCACGCATACCTATGGTCACGATGTCCTCTGTTTCCTTCATGCGTTCGATGCCTTTGCGGAAGAAGTCCTTCAGCACATCTCGGTTGGTGTCGTAGTTCCATGCACCATATTGACGACGGTTGCGAGCCCATTCCTGGTGGTTGCGAGCCATTGGCTCGTGGTGTGATGTGCCCATTATGACACCCATTTTGTCCGCAGTCTTGCTGTTAAGTGAATCGTCGGCATAGAATGACCAACTCCACATTGCAGGCCACATCATGTTACCTTTCAGACGCAGGATGAGTTCGAACACCTTTGCATAGAAACGGTGGTCTCCATAGTTGGTGCCGAACGTGTTCTTCACCCATGTTGAGAGACAAGGAGCCTCGTCGTTGAGGAATATACCACGATATTTCACTGCAGGTTCGCCATCGGTGTACACGCCCTTGTTTACATATATATTGCTGTGATGTTCGAGTGGAGTGTCAGCCCAATAGTACCATGGAGAGACACCAATCTGTTTTGACAGTTCGTAAATGCCATATATAGTTCCTCTGCGGTCGCTGCCGGCAATCACAAGCTGATTGCCCACCGTAGTTATGATGAATTTTTCTCTCTTTCCCTGTAGAGCCTTGGCATCGATACCGCCCTTTTTTGCCAATGTGTCAATCGCCTTAGAGTGGCCTATAGTACCTACCACAATCTTTGCGCCACTGTTGTCGGTGAGTTGCACGTTAGTCATTCCCGTCACGAGTTTCATGTCGCGGCACAAGTTCTCAGCAGCAATAGACACGCCTTTGCAGTCATTTCCGTCAAGATAAATAGCCAGTGTGTTGCCATCATTGATGAGCAAATCTCCCCCATCAAAAAACACGAACCGATCTGCAGCTGTTGCTGTTGTCACGATAGCAGTCAACACGAGAATTGCAAATGTTCGTAAGTTCTGTTTGAAACGTTTCATAAATCTGTAAAAGAATTAAATT
>OBMA010001782.1_pt1 | contig 12978 bp, 6 predicted proteins | sample 1539141 | NCBI WGS metagenome assembly OBMA01 (sample SAMEA3991484, study PRJEB22521) | metagenome | biome: anthropogenic terrestrial biome; feature: sewage plant; material: raw primary sludge | place: Sweden | collected 2012-09-26 | reverse complement strand
GGCCAATTTATATAAAATATTGAGATTAAAAGCTCGTTTAATGAGAAATTTGAGCAAGGTGGTCTTGATTTTTATTACAACGGTATAAAATCCAGAGAATTTTATGTAAGTTTGCAAAATAATTTAATGAACTAATAAAAATAATTTATGAAAATTTCAATTCCTACACGTGATGGCATGGTAGATGACCATTTCGGACATTGTGATCATTATACGATCTATATCATTGAAGATAATAACGTAACCGAGAAGACCACTCTGCCTTCTCCACAGGGCTGCGGATGCAAATCCAATATCGCATTCACCCTAAAAGAAATGGGTGTTACCGTTATGCTTGCAGGAAACATGGGACAGGGAGCCAAGGATAAACTAAACGGATGCGGTATCGCTGTTGTAAGGGGCTGTAAGGGAAATACGGATGAGATTGTAAAGGCTTATATTGAAAATGCTATTTCTGATTCTGGGGTTGAATGCGCGGGCCATGATGGCAATCATCAATGCCATGAAACAAAAAAGGAATGAATCAGCAAGACCGAACTATTCATGGAATTTCTGACGTTTAATCCACAATTTGAAGAGGGCATCAATGAACGTGATTTCTTGTAATAAAATATGTTAACATAGATATCTTGTCACCACATATTGTTAACTTTGCAACAGACATTATGTTTGAATCATGAAGAATACAATCAAATCACTGGCATCGGCATTGCTCATGCTGGTGTGTACAAGTGCCGTTCAGGCGCAGTATCAGAAACCTATCAGCATGGACCTCTGGACACAGGGGTTGCCAAACACCAACGGCATAGAGTCAAAAGGCTATGACGATGCCCCCCGGAATTACAAGCCTGGTATCACCGTGTATCTGTCTAAAGGCAATTCCAAACCCGCATGTTCTGACAGCACACTCTCTGATTGATGAAACGACTTCTCCTATTTTTCCTTTCTTTCTTTGCCATGTCGCATGCAAAGGCTACAGAGGCATTGCCGTACCCATTCGGCGACGACAAATCTTACTCCACTTTCCGCAATATCCGTCTGTCTTCTGATGCCAACTATGTGAATCTTGTTTACCAGGACCGGCAGGGATTGATGTGGCTGGGCACAAAACAAGGGCTGTACAGTTACAACGGATATAATATACACCGCTATTTGAACTGCGACAAGCCAGCCGCGAATCACGTACAGGGCATTGTGCAGACAGACAATGAGCATCTCTGTGTGGGTACGTTTGCTGGCATAATGTGGCTTAATCTGAAGACCGGACAAGCAGAGAAGCTGCACCATGCGCTCAACAGGATCAGGAATGTGCGCACCCTGAAAATATATGCTGGGCATCTATGGATTGGAACCAATGATGAGGGATTATTTTATTATGATTTGAAGACTGGGCGCCTTCGCCATTCTGTGATTCCGAAATACAAGGAGACGGGTGTGTATGCCATAGAACCTGCCGGAAATCAGATTTTCATTGGTGCCTACGAGGGACTGAGCGTGATAGATCTCACCACAATGCGGGGCAGGCACATACCGACAGGCAACAATAAAAGTTCATTCGTAAACTCCCTGTTATGGAACTGCAAAAGCCATTGCGTGCTTGTGGGCACCGAGGGATATCTCTACAAATATGACACAAGCACAGGCAGAGTAACCCCACTGCCGCTTCTACGCGGCAACGTGTTCAAGACCCTTGCCAATGACACTCACGGCAACCTGCTCATGGGAACAGATGCCGGACTGTATCTATACAACACCACATCAGGCACAGTGCGCCGTTTCTTGCATGACACCCGCAATGTACAATCCATCTGCAACAACATCATCTGGAACATCACCCGTGACCGCAACAGCAACATCTGGCTCGCTACCGACCACGGTGTGGCGGTCACCCAATATTCCTCATGGTACAGGCAGGTAAACCTATCCGAGTTTTCCGGTACAGGTGAGGGCAACATCTTCACACAGCTGATGACTGATTCGCAAGGCCGTCTGTGGATGGGTGGCGAGAACGGGTTGCTCTGCGTTATACCTGCAAAAGGCACGTGGAGCATGAACTGGTATAATGCCAACAACCCGGAATATCATCTTGTCCATAACCGCATACGGCACATATACGAAGACCGTGACCATGACATCTGGATAGCTACCGACGCAAGTATCGCCAGATATGATGCCACAAGCCATCGTTTCGTCTATTACACGATCAAGAGCAGCACGGGCGATAACTCCAACTGGACCTACGGACTGTACGAAGATCCCCTGGGGCGGCTGTGGATAATCACTTATGCCGGAGAGATATTCATCGTTGACAAGAAAGACTTGATAAAGAACGGAGGTGACAAGGTGTATATCGCACGCCAGGTTTGCACTCCTTTCAATTATAGGCGCGACAAACGCACCCTCCAGATAGAGCCCGACGGTGAGGGGCATGTGTGGCTGTGTTCCAAGACCCATCTCGCCATGGTAGACTTGCGCACGCTGAAGATGAAGCAGACGAGCATGCGTATGGACCGCATAATGTATTGCGATCACGCTATCTGGCTGGCAGACCAGACCAGTATATACAAGTATGACATACCTACGGGACGCAAGATCCGTGTGAATTTCAACATGTCCGGCGGCACGGTAAACGCATTTGTGCGCCAAGGCAGAAACATCTGGTTCTCGTGTGCCGACGGAATCTTCCGCATAGACACCCGCAACGGTATAGTGAGCAGTGTTAATATGCCTAATGGCAACTATCTTGCGGGATGCTACAATGAAAGGAGTGGCGAGATAATGTGGGGTGGCGAAGACTGCATCGTATCATACTCTCTCCATAAACCCGCACGCCAGTTGGGCAAAGTGTGCATCACTTCTGTGATCATGGAGGGAAGATTAGCCAGCAAGAGCGGGCTTATGAAGAGCGACATGCCACTCTTCACGCACAAGATAGAGTTGGCTGGCGACAGGAATGTGACGCTGGAACTTTCCACACTGTCATACTATCCACAGCAGGATGAGGTGTTCTATTATCAGTTGGGCGATGACGAAGCATGGCACAGTCTGAGACCAGGACAAAACCAAATTTCATTCGCCAACTTGCCCAGTGGCACCTACAGGCTGAGAATATGTGCCACCAATCCCATGACCGACCCGCACGCCCGTACCAACGCATACATCATCGTCGTGCCACGTTCGTGGTATGCGTCCTATCCCGCCATCATTGTATATTTTCTCATACTCGCCAGCAGTATCCTGGCGGTGTTCAGATACCAGCAACATCGCAACAGACTGCACTATGAGCAGCACGAGAAAGAAAAATCGCTTGAACTGTCACGGCTCAAGATGGATTTCTTCGTCAACATGTCGCACGAACTGAAGACACCGCTCAGTCTTATTATCGCGCCACTGAGCAAACTGATACCCGAGATTTCTAACGCACGCCAGAAACAGTCTCTGGTATCGGTGCAACGCAATGCGCTGCGGCTGAACACGTTGATATATAAGATACTTAATTTCAAGCAGGTGGAATATGAGGGCGATGACACGCTGATACGCTCGCACGTGGAGATGTGCCAACTGATACGCAACTGTATACAGACGTTCAACGAGGCTGTCGTCGAGAAGCACATACATATAGACTTCACTACCGGCAGTGATGAGTTGTGGCTAAACATAGACATGCTGAAGATAGAATCGGTGCTGATAAACCTCATTTCAAACGCCGTGAAGTATGTGGACGAGTGCACAGGCAAAATCAACATAAGCCTTGATACCGGCGATAACAATGTGCGAATAATCGTGGCAGACAATGGCACGGGCATCGACGATGATGACATGCGCATGGTCTTCATTCGTTTCTTTCAGGGCCGCAACGCGGCGGCTACAAAGGGCGGCACGGGTATAGGACTGTATCTGGTCAAGAAATATGTGGAACTGCATGGTGGCACGGTCGACATCCAGAGCTACGGCGGCACTACATTTACCATCAACCTGCCTCTTAGTGCCGACAACGCACCGTCTCAGAAGGCAGAGTATACCTCGTCACAGCAGCAACCGGATAACACCAGAGAGACAATTCTGATTATTGATGACAACCGCGAGATAGTGGATTTCCTCGCCATGTCGCTCTCTGAAGAATACAATTGTGTATGTGCATACAATGGGAAAGAGGGACTGGACAAGACAGAACACGCCCTGCCCGACCTGATAATCGTGGACCAGATGATGCCCGAGATGAACGGTTTCGAGTTTTGCCGCGAGATAAAGCACCGCCAGCCTACCGCCACCGTGCCCATTATAATGCTCACCGCACAATATGACATGCAGACCGAACTGCAAAGCATAAAGATTGGCATTGACGTTTTCATTTCCAAACCGTTCGACATGAAGAAGATACAGTTGCAGATTGTGCGGCTGATACAGAATCACCGTAACATGCAGCGTGCCGCCAACATCAGTAATATCACCAATCCCGAATTTCACACCGCAACCGACAAGCCGTCGCCTGACGAGCGGTTGATTGAGGACGTCACGCATGTCGTGGAGGAGAATATGGAGGACGAGGAATTTAATGTCACGCAGCTGGCATCCAAGACAGGCATAGACCAGAAACAGCTCTACCGCAAGGTGAAACAGCTTACCGGCATTACACCTGTGGCATACGTCAAGAAACTGCGGTTGAAGAAAGCCGCCACACTGTTGCGTGAGCGCAAGTTTGCCGTGTCTGAGGTGATGTATTTGGTGGGATTCAACAATGCTTCTTATTTCACCAAGTGCTTCTCCGAGGAGTTTGGCATGTCCCCGCGACAATATATGGAGCAGAATAACGATTGATGACAGCTCTTTTTTATCCATGCATTGTAAATAAATAATGCCTGTTTTTAACATTTGAGAATTCTCAAACTAGAAAACGAAAGACAAGAAAAGGACCATGCATCGGAGGAAATATCCTCTGTTTTTGTGATTTGTGTCTTCCGAGATCGCAACTAACCGTTACTTGACCCGTTGTTTGATGCAAAATGAATGCTTGGTAACGGTTAGTTGCGGATCAATATGACGTTAAACGCAACAACTTTTAGGGTCATAATTTCGTCTTGAATCGTCAAGTTGCTGATTGTCATCATTTTACAAAATTCCTCATTTCGGACTTATTTGCGACCAAGGAGACACCTCGTTGAGAATAACGCCTGGATTTTGAGTCCGTTGTAAATTTATTTGACGAATGTAGATATTGGTATCAACATTCCCAGTGATATACCCTCAGCAACTGCCAGACAAATCCCTTTTTAACAGCAAAGAATGGACAAATCCCGCGGTTTGTCCGTTTTGTGTTATTATTTGTCCGTTTTCGTCAATCCCAAGTTATGAAATAGCACTAAATTTGCCGCCAATCTTATAACTAAAAATAACATAAATCGGTATCTGACATACAGTTCCGAAGCATGAAAAAGACTTTAATCAAACCAATTTTTATATCTAAACGACATGAAAAAGAAAACATTATTAATCTCTTGCGTAGTTCTGGCATTATGTGCCCCGATGGGTGCCGGTGCAAGAACAGCGAATTCAGACAATGAGGCGGAAAGCGTGCAACAAGACACGAAGACGATTCCACAAGTAAAGGGAAAAGTTTTGGACAGCAATGGCGATCCAATTATTGGTGCCAGCGTCGTTGTTAAAGGTTCAACAAATGGTGCCGTGACCGACCTGGATGGCAATTACATTCTCACTAATGTGTCTGCAGGCGCGACCATTGCCATCACCTACGTGGGTTTTCTCCCGCAACAAGTTGTTGCCAATTCGACAACACTCAAAAACATAACACTGCACGAAGACAACAAAACTCTGGAAGAATTGGTTGTCATCGGATATGGCACCCAGCGCAAGGCAGATCTCACTGGTTCTGTGGCTAATATTGATGCAAGCAAGCTGAACACTCAGAGCAACACCACTATTGGACAGGCACTGCAAGGCAAAATTTCCGGTGTTGACATCGTTTCACAAGGCGGCCAGCCGGGTTCTGGCTCACGCATCATGGTACGCGGTATAGGAACGCTCAACAATGCCGCCCCCCTCTATATCGTAGATGGTATGTATATGTCGAGTATTGACCATATCAATCCTTCTGACATCCAGAGCATAGATGTGCTCAAGGATGCCTCGTCGGCAGCTATCTACGGCTCTCGCGCTGCCAATGGCGTGGTTATCATCACCACCAAGAGCGGAACCAACACAGATGGTGTGCCAACCATCAACCTTACTGCAAATATCGGAGTAAACGCGCCATCCAAATATCTGAAATTGCTTAACGCTTCAGAATGGGCACAGGTCACTACGGCATCACGCGCAGCATCAGGCCTGAAGTCTCTAGAAATGGCTCAAGACCTTTCCTCAAAGGAAGATAATGACTGGCAGGACATCATGTTCAATCCGGCTCTGATGCAAAACTACAATCTATCTGTACAGGGCGGTGGCAAATATTCCACATACTATAACAGTTTTGGCTATACCAATCAAGACGGAACGATGAAGGGAACAAACTTCCAGCGTTACACCATGCAGAGCAAGTTTGACCTGAAGAAAGGGATATTCAACATGGGAACCAATATCATTTTGGAGTATGACAAAGACAAACCCATGCTAAGCGAAATCCGTGGCGGCATGGTGGGACATACCATCCAAGCCATCCCGACACTCTCCAGATACGACTCCAACAAAACTGGCGGTTATGGTGCCCTGTCTGGCGATGTAGTGAACCTGTACAATCCGTTGGGAATGTGCGATGACAACCTGATGCGCCGCCGTCGGGACAACGCCAAAGTGTATGCCAACATATACTTCTCGGTGGAGCCTATAAAGGGTCTCAAATACAAATTGAACTTCACGCCGGACTTCCAGTTCTACCGCTACAATAAATATCTGAGTCTCTATGACTTCGGGCTGAACAAGAACGGAATTACACAAACCACCGAACAACAGACACGCACACGCAACATCCTGCTGGAAAACTTGCTCACATACGACCATACTTTTGGTGACCACAAGATTTCATTACTTGCAGGATACTCTTATCAGGACACCCAATACCGTTATCTGTCAGGATCAGGGCAAGGCATGCCTTATGGTATCATGGAACTTGATGCCGCAGCCAGTGGTCTGGCCACCAGCGGTAACTCTTACCGGTCAGTACTGACATCCATTCTCGGACGTGTTTTCTATTCATACAAAGACCGCTACCTTATCACTGCCACAATACGCCGGGACGGTTCGTCAAAGTTTGGCAAGAACCACCATTATGGCAACTTCCCTTCTGTCTCTCTTGGTTGGAACATCGCAGAGGAGAGCTTCATCAAGAAAAACGTGAAATGGCTGGACCAGTTGAAACTTAGAGCAGGCTACGGTGTACTGGGCAATCAGGAAATCGACAACTATCAATATTCATCTGTTGTGACCACGGGCATCAACTATCCTGACGGAAATGGCGGACTGATACAAGGTGCATTCCCCAAGAATTTTGCCAATCCGGATATAAAATGGGAGTCTACGGCAATGACAAACATAGGCATCGACATGCTGGCGCTTAACAGCAGACTGAGCCTCACCATGGACTACTATGTAAAGAACACCAGTGACATTCTGCTGGAGGTTCCTATCCCAATCTCAACTGGCGGTGCCAACGACCCAGTGCGCAATGCGGGCAAGATACGCAACAGTGGGCTTGAGTTCAATCTCGGCTGGACAGACCGTCCTTCTGATGACTTCTCATACAGCATCAACGCTATCGGCTCATTCAACAAAAACAAGGTTGTGGAAATGGGTTCTGAGTCTCAGTTCATCACAGGTGGCACCGTGCATGGCGGCACATACACCACCAAGACTCTGGCAGGATATCCCATCGGCGGATTCTGGCTCATACCATGTGACGGATACTTCAACAGCACCCAAGAGGTACAGGCATATTCGAAGAACGGCACACTGATTCAACCCAGTGCCGAACCTGGCGACATCAAGTTCAAGGATACCAACAATGACGGTACCATCAATGACGGTGACCGAGTGTATTGTGGCAGTCCGTTCCCCGACTTCACTTATTCTCTTAACGGCAGCGTGACATACAAGAGTTTCGACTTCGCATTCACTCTGCAGGGTGTGATGGGCAACAAAATATATAATGCCACCCGACTGGAATTGGAAGATGTGACACGAGGCACCAACTACCTGTCTACAGTTCTCGACAGCTGGACCGAGACCAACCATAATTCCACAACACCACGATTAGTATGGACAGACCCTAACCGAAACGCACGTTCAGAGTCTGACAGATTCTTGGAAAGTGGTGCTTATCTGCGTCTGAGGACAATCCAACTGGGCTATACATTGCCCAAGAACCTTTTCAACGGAGTTATCAAGAAAGCACGTGTATATGTGGATATCGACAACCTTTTCACCATCACAGGCTATTCCGGCTATACCCCGGACGTTAATGCATCAAGCGTTTATCAGCGCGGATTCGACGAATTCATCTATCCTGCCAACCGCACATTCATGCTTGGAGTAAACTTATCATTCTAAAACCATCAGATATATTCTGAACAAAACACATTTATAATTATGAAACGAATAAATCTATATATAATGAGCGCGGCAATGGGACTAGGTCTCATCTGCGCTTCATGCAGCGACCAGTTGGATCAGGTGAACCCCAATAGTGCTACCGAGGACACTTTCTGGAAAGACGAGGCAGACTTCAATCTGGCACTCACATCATGTTACACTCCGCTCAAAAATGCGCTCAACGGAGGATATTACGGCACACGCGGTGTGATGCTGCGTATAGCAAGAGCCGACGAAGTGGACTTCCGTAATGATATCAGTGAGGTGTATCAGGCACAGAATTTCACTAATTCTACTGGCAACTCGCTAGTTCAAGGCATGTTTTACCAATTCTACAACGCCCTCTACCGTACAAATACAATCATGCAGAAACTGGATGAAAAGAAAGACATACTGACCAATGACTTCATCCAGAGTGCAAAGGGCGAATGTCTGTTTATCCGTGGATTCTACCTATTCCAGTTGGGTAAAGAGTTCAAGGATGCTCCCCTTCGCCTCACAGCATCACAATCACCATCCACTTTCCCGCTTGCCAAGTCTTCACAAGCCGACATTTGGAGCCAGGCTGTCCAAGACCTGACCACCGCCGCCTCCCTGTTGCCCGTAAAGAACACCACTGTTAGTAAACCGACTCGCGGTGCCGCATTGGCCACACTGGGCAAAATATACCTCTACGAAGAACAGTACGACAAAGCCATCGAGGTGTTGGAACCACTCACAAAATCACCATATACATACAAACTGGTGGATGATTTCGAATGGAATTTCGATGATTCCCACGAGAACAACGCCGAAAGCATCTTTGAACTGCTCATCGACAAGGTCGGCGGAACTGACCTTTGGGGCAATGGAGAGAACATAAACTCCACCCAGACCAATACCCGCCCCAAAGAGTATGCCGCTCCTGAAGCTGCTGGATGGTATGAGGCAAATCCAAGCAAGCAGATGATGGACATATTCAAGCAGGAACTTGACAAAAATGGGAACTATGACTACCGTGCCCGTATGTCTGCTGCATGGGATTACTCAGGATGCACATACTATATGAAACCGTTCCGTGAGAAATTTGCAGAAAGCAGATGGAACACCACATGGATATTAAAATACCAGAATTGGAACACCGGCAAAGAGGAGAGTGACCCTCCAATGTCGAGTATCAATGAACGTGCCATACGTTACGCTGACGTATTGCTGCAACTGTCGGAATGCTATCTGCGCAGTACGACACACCAAGATCTGAACAAGGCTGTGGCATACAACAACCAGATTCGCCGTAGGGCAAATCTCAACGACTATAGTGGAGCGATGACATCAGATGCCATATTCAAGGACTTGGAACATCAGCGAGCCATAGAATTTTTCGTTGAAGGGGAAAGATTTTATGACCTGCGCCGCTGGGGACTGCTTGATGACCGCATCAAGACATGCAGCGACGTGCGTTACAAGCAATTGGAAACAGGCAAGACCGGCACCACCAACCGCTATTATTATTATCCCATTCCATCCAAGGAACTGGAAACAAACAGCTTTTGCACACCTAGTGAAGGGTGGTGATATAGTCTCTCTATAAATTCAATCAAGTCATGCGTGGTGATTAATCATCCGCATGACCATTTATTTTTTAAAATGAAAAGAATATCTCTATTATTTATCTCGCTGCTGACCGCCCTCTCAATATCGGCGTCACATCAACCAGTGTTTTCTACAGCCGGCTTCTTCCAGTTGCCAGGCACAGGCCGTTCGGCTTATTCAATGAACCCCGCGTGGCGAATGCACAAAGGACATGTGGATGGAGCGGAACAAACTGGGTTCAATGACCGGCAATGGACAGTGACATCCCTGCCCGATGGGATTGAGAAACTGCCTGCCGAGGCCAGCGGGTGTGTAAACTATCAAGGGGAGGTGTGGTATCGCAAGCACTTCACTCCGCTACCTGAATGGCGGGGACGACGGCTGTCACTATATTTTGAAGCCATAATGGGCAAGTCTAAAGTGTGGGTCAACGGCTGTCTGGTTAAGGAACATTTGGGAGGATTTCTGCCTGTCATAGCCGATGTTTCAAAAGCATTGAAATACGGAGAAGACAATGTTATCACCGTGCTCGCCGATAACAGTGACGACCCATCATATCCTCCTGGCAAGGCGCAGGACGTGCTTGACTTCACTTATGCAGGCGGCATCTACCGTGACTGCTGGATGATTGCCCATGGGGATGTGTTCATCACCGACCCAAATGAGGAAAACCAGGTTGCCGGCGGAGGTCTGTTCGTATCTTATAATAAAGTATCTGACCACTCATCCGGTATACGCATTGACGCTCAGATACGTAACATTTCAGGAAAAGACTTCAAAGGAAAGATTGTATATGAGCTTGTGGACAATGGCGGACATACTGTGCTGACTCTGGAACACGGGCTTGGGATAACACGCGGCAGTGCTGTAGCAGTGACCAGCAAGGCCACTCTGCAGCAGCCGCATTTATGGTCGCCAGAAAATCCATACCTGTACCGGCTCTGCGCCTATGTGAAAGACGGGCAGGGACACATTGTCGACGGATATTATCAGCGCATAGGCGTGCGCAGCGTGGAGTTCAAGGGGGCAGACGGTTTCTGGCTCAATGGCAAGCCGTATCCAGAGCCGTTAATTGGTGCCAACCGCCATCAAGACTTTGCCGTGATAGGCAATGCACTGCCCAACAGCCTGCATTGGCGCGATGCCAAGAAATTGCGCGATGCCGGAATGAAGGTGATACGCAACGCACACTACCCACAAGACCCGGCTTTCATGGATGCCTGTGATGAACTGGGACTGTTCGTTATTGTCAACACACCAGGCTGGCAGTTTTGGAATCCGGCTCCAAGTTTCGTGCAATATGTATACAGCGACATCCGCAATATGGTGCGCCGTGACCGCAATCACCCGTCGGTGTGGCTTTGGGAACCGATACTGAACGAGACGTGGTATCCTGCCGACTTTGCCAAATGCGTGAAGGACATCGTGGCAGAGGAGTATCCCTACCCTTATTGCTATTCGGCATGTGATGCGGCTGCACGCGGTAGCGAGAACTATAACATTCTCTTCACTCATCCTCAGACTGGTGACCCCAACTATGGGGTGAAAAAATTGGATCCTAGCAAGACGTATTTCACACGTGAATGGGGTGACAATGTGGATGACTGGAACTCTCACAATTCACCCAGTCGTGCATCCCGAGCATGGGGAGAGGTGCCCATGTTGGTACAGGCACAGGGATATGCTAAGCCAGATTATCAATATACGTGCATTGATGCCTTGTACAAGACATCCCGCCAGCATGTTGGCGGATGTTTGTGGCACTCGTTCGACCATCAGCGCGGATACCATCCGGACCCGTTCTATGGCGGCATCATGGACAATTACCGCCAACCCAAATATTCGTATTATATGTTCCAGTCGCAACGCCCAGCACTACGTAACGACTCGTTGATTGCTGGCACTGGGCCTATGGTATACATTGCTAATGCCATGACACCATTCTCACCTGCTGATGTCACCGTCTACAGCAACTGTGACGAGGTGAGACTGATCTATTGCAAGGGTGGCAAACAATATGAATATCATAAACCCAAGGACGTGAAAGGCATGCCATCGCCTGTAATTACATTCAAGGATGTTTTTCACGTGATGGACGACAAGGCCCTATCACGAGACAAACATCAACAAGACTCTTACCTACTGGCAGAGGGATTGATGGACGGCAAGGTGGTAGCAACACACAAGGTGATGCCAGCACGGCGTGCCACTAAAATCAAGATGTGGGTAGACAATGAGGGTACAGAGATGAGAGCTGATGGCTCGGACATAGTGACCGTTGTTGCGGCCATCACTGATGACAATGGAAACATACGCCGGCTGAACAACGAGGAGATACTTTTCTCTGTGGAAGGTCATGGGCGTTTGATAGCCGATGAGTCATCATTTACCAACCCACGTGCAGTGCAATGGGGTACGGCTGCCATTCTGGTGCAGAGCACCACCGTACCAGGCACCATACGAGTGAAAGCCAGCGTGGTGTGGCAAGGCAAGGCCACACCTGTCGATGGTGAGATAGAAATACACACCAAGGCATCCACCATATCGCTGGTTGCCGATCCACAGGAGCTTAAGGCCTTAGGCTCTACAGCAACCAAGACAAGCAACATGGGCAATGTGAAGGCGGAGAAATCAAATGAGAAACTGAAAGAAGTGGAACGGCAGCAAGCCGATTTTGAATGATTCTTCATTAGACAATGAATGACCTTGCGGATTTATGGGTAATATTAGGTTGCGGAATTAAGGTCTTCTGAGAAAAAGTCTCTCAAATCTGATAATATTGTTGCATCTTTGTTCACGGCTTCTAAG
>OBMA010001779.1_pt1 | contig 12981 bp, 10 predicted proteins | sample 1539141 | NCBI WGS metagenome assembly OBMA01 (sample SAMEA3991484, study PRJEB22521) | metagenome | biome: anthropogenic terrestrial biome; feature: sewage plant; material: raw primary sludge | place: Sweden | collected 2012-09-26 | reverse complement strand
ATTTATTATTTATTAATCAATATCCTGTGCGTATTCTTTAGGCTTATTACACAATTATGTTCCAATGCTTCTATCTTGTATATTGAATCATTACTTTTGTATCTTATTAATGAATGAACATACATGGAGCAGACATTGATTGAGATTAAGGGAGCTGTTCCCCGAATCGAATACCTCAGGTATACAGAACCGGTTTCCTGGCAGATAAATGAAGGTCATCATTGGGCTATTGTCGGGCCAAATGGAAGCGGAAAGACAGTTCTGACAGATATGCTTATCGGAAAATATGCTTTGAAGTTGGGTGAGGTGAGCTGTATTGACAGAAATGGAGCTAATTTAGCTGTCTCCGCTGTTGTTAAAAGTGTTGCCTTTAGAGATATCTATAGCTTAATTGATGCCGATACCAGTTTTTATCAGCAGCGATGGAACAAAGGGATTGAACAGGATGTGCCGATAGTGAAAGAGCTTGTTGGCAAGGCAGATCAGAAGTGGCTTGACGAATTGGTGGACTGGTTCGGGATAGAAGATCTATTGGAAAAAGAAGTAAATCTTCTTTCCAGTGGAGAGTTGAGGAAGTTTTTGATTGTTAAATCTCTGCTGACTAATCCTCGGGTGTTGATTCTTGATAATCCATTCATCGGATTAGATGTATCATCACGCAGTGTCTTAAACAAATTGTTGATTCGTTTGTCGGAATTAGACAATTTGCAAATCGTATTGGTTTTGTCTGATCCGGCCGATATCCCTGATTTCATTACGGATGTACTGCCAGTTAAAGATAAAAAGCTTTATCCCGCTTTATCGGCAACCGAATTTCTTAGCTCTATTGACTTGCAAAGTCATCTGTTTCCACCCCGGCACTCTGCATTGTCTCATATTCCCGGGTTCGGTTTGCGGGAACAGGACCTTAGTTACGATAATGTGGCGGTTTTAAAGAACATACATATTAAATATGGATCACGTTCAATCTTAAAAGATTTGAACTGGACAGTAAAAAAAGGAGATAAGTGGGCCTTATTAGGACCGAATGGTTCCGGTAAATCAACCCTGCTCAGTTTGATATGCGGCGATAATCCGCAGGCTTATGCTAATGATATAACATTGTTCGACAGGAAAAGAGGATCCGGAGAAAGCATTTGGGATATTAAAAAACGGATTGGATATGTATCGCCTGAAATGCATATTTATTATCAACAGAATACGAAATGTGTGGATGTGGTTGGTTCCGGTTTTTTTGATACAATCGGGCTATACAGAAAGTGTTCTTCTCAACAGGAAGAGATGGCAATGGAGTGGATGAAGCTTCTGGATGTATCTCATCTTAGAGATATAGCCTTTCAGCATGTGTCTTCAGGAGAACAACGTTTGCTTTTATTTGCCAGAGCGATGGTTAAAAGACCTGAGTTGCTTATTCTTGACGAGCCCATGCATGGACTGGATATTGTAAACAAAAGAAGGATTAAGAGATTCATCGAATCGTATTGCAGTGAGCATATTACACTCATTTATGTAACTCACTATCAGGATGAACTCCCGGATATAATTGACAAGCAGCTCGTCTTAAAAAAGCAACAGTGAGATAATTCTGCTTTATGGGAAGATAATACGGAATCTTGTAAGTCCGTCGTCTGTTGTTAAAAGAGAGAAGGTACAATTGTGTTTATGAAGTACTTCCCGAATAAAAATCAGGCCTAACCCTTGACCATTAGGTTTCGTTGAAAAAAAAGGAGTGAAGAGGCGAGATTCTGTCTCTTTGTTTATTCCCTTTCCTGTATCTGCGATTTCTAATCCATTAGGCCCGGCAAAAGTACGTATGTAAATTTTTCCATTGTTTTCAATAGATTCGGCAGCATTTTTAATGATGTTCAATACAACTTGTTCAATTAATACACTATCTGCCCTTACAAGTAAGGGGGCCTCTGTAAACTCGGTTATCAATTCAATCTGACGATTGTTGCATATATTTTCCATGAATCGTTTTCCGGACTCTAGGAGTTGGTTCAGATTGTGAGTTTTGAGTAAAGGATCTGGTATCTTAACAACATCAGCAAAATTTGTGATAAATTTACTCAAGCTATAACATCGTTCGATTGATATACGCATGATTTCGCAAATATCTTCGCAATTTTCCATTTCTCTGAATGTATTCTCCAGAGAATCTAATGTGGATGTAATTCCAGCTGTTGTATTGTTGACTTCATGTGCAATCATCCGAATCACTTTTTCATAGGCCTTTTTCTCAGCTTTGAATACCTCCTGGGTCAGACTTTCAATAAGGAAAAATGGATGCTGAAAACCGTTGTCAATAAAAGATGATTGAGTACATTTATATATATTTGAGTTGTTAAGTCTTATAGTCTGAGGATTGTTTATTTCAATATTCTCAAGCTCGCATGCCAATATTGAATCAAGCTCAGAAAGTTTTTTCCCTTCTACTTTATCAGTTTCAGAAAGAGTAAGAATCTTACGGGCAGAAGGATTTAAGGAAACTATCTCTCTATCCAGGTTCAGAATAATAACGCCAAGAGGAGATGCATTAATAAGAAGATCAAGAAAATGATTTTGCTCGCGGATATGTATCCGTTCGTTTTTAAGCTGTTCCATCATTTTATTAAATACATCTACAATCCGATCTGCATCGGCCTGACCTACTAATCGTAACCGGGAGCTAAAATCTTGCTCCTTAAGTAAGTCCATTCCATTACCTATAATGTAAAGTGGCTTTACAATACGACGATAGAAATATAGAAGATAAAGAGCTATGAACAGAATAAGTAATTCTACTGAAATAAAAAGAATATGAGAGGAAGAATAAAAGGCAAAGTAGCTAACTAATGCCATTAGGGACAATAGCAAAATCGTTAACATCCAGAACAATCCTTTAATTCTCATAAACTATTATTTCCTTAGTGTTATATCATATTTTTCCAATCTGCGATATAAAGATGCACGGCTTATGCCTAAAGCCATTGCAACGTGTGATAAATTTCCGTCATACTTATCAATTGCACTAAGTATGGATTGTTTTTCAAGTTCATCCAGAGTCATTCCCTTTAATGCTATAGTTTCCTGAGTTTGCTTTACGTCTAATGCCTTTCCACCCTGTTTTTCAAAGTCCCGGGCATCCAATATAGGTTTTCTACAAACCAGGATAGTTCGTTCAACAAGATTTTTTAGCTCGCGGATATTTCCAGGATAGGGGAGGCGTTGTAAATAAATCAGAGCGTCTGATGTGAACCGGAACTCAGGTAAATTATTCCGTTCTGCATATTGGCAGGCAAAGAATTTTGCTAATAACGGGATATCTTCGGCACGCTCTCGCAGTGCTGGTAAATGGATGCTGATAAGATTGATCCGGTAGAAAAGATCTTCCCTGAATGTGTGCTCGGTTACCATATCCCAAAGATTTCGATTTGTAGCGCTAACAACTCTTACGTCTGCTTTTCTGGGCTTACTATCACCCAGCACTTCAAAGGTTTGATCTTGCAAAACACGTAAAAGCTTAACCTGGCAGCTCATATCCAGATCGCCAATTTCATCTAAAAATATTGTACCTCCGTTAGCCATTTCAAATCGTCCGGTCCTGTCATTATATGCATCTGTAAAGGCTCCCTTTTTATGTCCAAACATTTCGCTTTCGAACAGATTCTGACTAACTCCACCCAAATTTACCTTTACGAACGGATTTTTTGTTCGTAAGCTGTTTGTATGAATGGCTTCGGCTATAAGTTCTTTACCTGTGCCGCTTTCGCCGGTAATCAATACAGGTGCTGTAGTAGATGCAATTCTGGAAACAGTGCCAAGAACATCCATAAGAGCGGGACTCTGACCGATGATTTTATCAAAATGAAATTTCTTGTCGGCTTCACTTCTGCTAATTGGCTCCGAATCTTTCTGTTCGCTCAATTTTAATGCATTACGAACCGAATTTAGCAGAACAAGATTATTCCATGGCTTCGTTATGAAATCAAATGCCCCGGCTTTCATTCCCAGAACAGCCAACTGAATGCTTCCCCAAGCAGTCATCAAAATCACCGGAACATTAGGGTGAAAGATCTTAACCTGACGAAGTAGATGGAGTCCTTCTTCTCCGGAGGTGGTCAGCGTAAAATTCATATCCATCAGAATTAACTCCGGTGCAAGGATACGTACTGCATCCAAAGCCTCTTTCGGTCCTGAAACAGCGTTTACTTCAAATCCTGCGCGTTTTAATAAAAACGATAAAGAGGATCGAATGGATGCATCGTCATCAATTATCAAAATCATACATTATCCTATTGGTTTTCAAAAATACAAATTAATAATCAGTTTCGAACTATTTTTTCAAATTCGGCATCCAGCGTACTTTTAGACAGAAAATCAAAAAGGGTGATACTCCGAATGTTATAATAGTAATTCCAGTAGAGATAAAGCTCTTCAATTTCTTTTTGTACAGCTTCGTCTTTGCTTTTTTGCGCATCATTGAGATCAAGAATGTTGATTTTACCTATCATAAATGTTTCGATTGCTGTTTTATAACGCTTTTGAGCTATAGCACTTGCCTGACTGGCGATAGATAACTGACCTGCCTGATTGTTAAAGTTTTCAACCAACAAAAAGATATCCTGATTAAAGTTCATCTGTTCCTGACGGGTTTTTGAAAGGATTACTTCTCTGTTTGACTCGGCTACTTTAACTTTTCCTTTGCGCTTCCCCCAATCAAGTAATGGAATGCTAACTCCAACCTCTACAATCTTACTGTTTTGCAGATTATTATATACACTTGAAAAACGCTGATCTGTTCCGCTGTAACCGAACGATGCATACAAGTTAATGCTTCTTCTGTTACCTTTGGCTGTTGCGACTGCATAATCAGCCTCTAACTGACGACGAAGAATGTTTTTGGCAAACGAATTATTTTCTTGCGCTTTATCCAAAACCTCTTGATAGTCCATACGGAATGATGGTAAGGATTCGGGAATCACCGGCTCAATCTCTGTTTGCTCTCCTAAACCTAAAAAAGATCGAAGTTGAAACATTCTGGCATTTCGGACAGATTGAGCTTCGGTTACTTTGCCTTTTGCTTGTAGAGCTGATAGATTAAGCTGCATCAGTTCACTTTCAGATATTTGTCCGATTTTCCTTTTAGCCAAGGCAATTTCATGCAGTTTGATAGCATTTTCAAGATTTTGTTGAGCTATTTTTAAGTTTTCCTGAGCCAGTAACAGGTTGAAAAAACCAGAGATTGCGGATAAGGTTACTCCCTCAACCCGCTCAATATAGTGTGCTTTTGCTTCCTGGTAACGAACAGGCTGTATTTTTCTGTTCCACTTTTGTATATTGACTCCCATAATCGGTTGAGTTATTGTAATACCAATTGGAGAGCTCATAAATTCGTTAAAGGCACCATGACCCAACTGCCGGTTAAGATCCAGACCCGATTTTAAGGATACCTTACCTCCGGTTAAAGCAATATTCTGATCAATTGATACACCTCCCGTAATTCCTAAGGAATTGTTGCGAATGTAGGTATACGAGCCATCCGACTGTTGGTATTTGCTGAACGTACTATTATAAGCAGGAATGGTTCCTCCAAAATTTACTTCCGGGAGCTGGTCGGCCTGATGCGTACGGTATTCCCAATATGCAACTTTTAGCTCGTTTAATGCTACGGCGGCATCAACGGATTGAAGCTGAGCAATCCTGATTGCTTCGGTAAGTGTGAGATGTTCGGTCTTTAATTCTTCTCCATGGAGAAAAAATACAGGACAAAGCAGTCCCAATATAATTAATTTAACTTGTGTCATAGATCTGTCATATTAAATTACAGTATTTTTTGCTTTAACCAATGTTCATGCTATTCGTAATGTAATGCATCCGCCGGAGAGATTCTTGAGGCTCTGTAGGACGGATACCAGTTGCCAAGTAGTATAACTGCAATGAGTAATCCGCTGGTTACACATGTATTTATTATAAAACGGCCAAAAGTAAGGTCCATTTGGTCGGCCGAAATAAATTCAAGTTTTTGCATATTAAAGCAAATCAGTATGGCGGGTATTGCAGCAATAAAAAATAGTAGCAGACTTTCCTGGAACATAATTTTAAGAATGTTTCTTCTGCTGCTTCCAACAGCCATCCGTAATCCGATTTCCGATTGTCTTTGTTCAATCCTAAACCAGAAAGTGCCGATTACAGCCAAAAATATGTTTATTAAAAAGAAGATGGAAAACCCCACTCTATACTGTAAACTGCTTGTTATTCCTTTGTTTCTAAGATACTCTTTTCTTACGTTTCCCAAAGGTTGTATATCTGCAAGAAAGAAATTACCAATATTCAGCGGTATTTTCATTTCTTGTTTGAATTTCTCAGCAAAATTATTCGCTGGGAAGGATGATTTAGTTCGAAAAAAGATTTCATAGTAGCTCCAGATATCCTGATCGTTCTGAGTCAATAATTCTGCATAATTTATGGGAAATAGAATGAATGCTTCTGGTCTTGTATATTCGTATGGTTTTATGTTGGTAGTTACTGCCAGAATATTAACTTGAGAACTGTCATTTTTCAGATTAAGAACTTTCTTCGTTGTTGGTTTACCGAAAAATAGTTTTTCGTTGACTGTTTGAGAGATAATAGCCTGTTTACTTTTATTGGATACCGGTTCCGAAACAAAGTTCGAGATAGCTTTTGATAAGTCTTCGGATGAATCTCCATTTTCCGGTTTGATTTTGAATATGTTCCGGTTTGATTTTGAATATAGTAAAATATTCAGGACTTACTTCATATACCTGGCACTGGAGACTAGTAGAATCGTGTGTGTAACTATTAAACATACTTGCCGAGCAATAGGGATACGACCATTTACCAAAGCCCACCTCTTCAACGTTTGGATGTTGCCTAATCCTATCTATTATACGAAAAAAGTTTTTACCGGGCTCTTCACTTGCTTCCCCATAATTGAAATGCTTCGGATTATCCGGCTGGCGGACGGATAATTTTACCAGATAGGTGTCCTTGATTTCAAAACCGTTGGGAGTTGTAGCTGTTACTCCAAGTACCGTGAAAAAGTCGACGATATACCAAAGTAATATGAAGACGAGGAATAATTCCAGGATTATCCACCCGTTGCCACTTCGCTGATTCCATATTATTTTAAATAAATGTTTTATCATAATTTGTATTATTTGTCATTAATTGCTTCAACAATACTAGTTTTTGTAGCCCTCCATACAGGGAAGAAAGCAGAAAGGAGGTTCAATAGAACACATACAATAAAAGCATAAATAAAAATCGGAAAATTGATCATCATTTCCGGATCAAGTTTTACATTTATATTCATGTTCGTATAATAGCTTGGTCCTAACAGCAATCCTTTCAATCCTAATATTAAGATATAGGAGAGGATTAGTCCGATTATACCTCCAATAAAGGTTAAAAGAAGATTCTCAACCAATACCTGACTTATTAGGGTATTCCGATTAGCTCCGAAAGCTTTTCTGATTCCTAATTCTGAAATACGTTTACGCATTCTGGACGAGGTGAGTCCTGACAAATTTACTGCAGGGACAAGGAGAAAGATTAATCCGATAAGTGAATATTTCCACATTAAAACATGGGGCTTTTCTCTGTAGTCCATTTCACGCAATACGAACTCTTTTTGAGTGTAAGGAATTCCATCCCTAAACTCATACTGGTATTCTTTTAATGAGGTATTGTAAAGCAACCGTTTCTGTTCCATTTCTTTTCGGATTTTGGGAAAGTCGGCCGGATCTTTAGCAAGTATATATACTTGTAATGCCCCAACAATATTTTCTGCGTTTGAAGTTTCTGTTACAGACGATAGAGTTGTGTATGGAACCCAGATATCAGCATATACCAGCGACATTACAGATGAAACATCCTTTACAACGCCTGATATGTTATATTCAATCTCATTAACCATTACTGACATATTGATCACATCCGTTTTCCCAAAGATTTTACGGGCCATTGTTTCACTTAGTACGACTTTCCGTATACCGCTTTCAAAATCGGCTTGTAAATAGCCATTTCCGTGTATAAATGAAAATTGAAACATCTTCCAGAAGTTTGCATCTGTACTCATTACCATCGTTTTAAATTGATCGGCACCTCCAGGAAGCTTTGTGTATATATCTCCAATCAAATAGTTTAAATTATCCGGATTTGTACCTACAGCTACGAGTTCCGGGGTTTGAAGAGTGTAGAAACATTCTTTCACCGTTTTTCGAGATAGGTTTGAATTCATCATTCCTTGCTCATCTTTTTTTATTGCTGCAGCCCGGGGAACCAATAACATTCTGTCTCGGTGAATTTCCGGAGCAATATTTGCAGTACGAGCATGAAATACAATCGCAAGTACCATAACCATGGCAATCGCCATCCCTGTTCCTATTATGTACACAGTACTATAGAACCGGTTTTGCGTCATTAAATTCCATGCTTGTCTAAAATATTGTTTATACATATTGTATCTGGATTTATTGGATCTGACGACCATCAAAAAAGCGGATAATTCTACTGGTTTGCAGCGCCTGCATTTCATTGTGGGTTACCATAATGATGGTGCGACCATCTTCTTTGTTTAGACGATGAAGAATATCCATTACTTCTACCCCCATTTTGCTATCCAGATTTCCGGTAGGCTCATCAGCCAAAATAATTTCCGGATTTCCAACAATGGCACGCGCAATGGCAACACGTTGACACTGACCTCCGGATAATTGTGTCGGGAAGTGACGCATACGATGTTTTAATCCCACTTTATCCAGAACGGCTTCGGCCGCTTTTCTTCGTTCTGATGAAGAAACGTTTCTATAAAGCAATGGTAGTTCTACATTATCAAGTACGTTTAACGAGTTAATGAGGTGAAAGCTTTGAAAAACAAAACCTAAATTAAGATTTCGAAAAGCAGCAAGCTGTTTATCTTTCATTTTTTCTGTAGGAATTCCATTTATTTCTATAGTACCTGAACTCGGGTTATCCAGTAGTCCGATTATATTCAGAAGAGTGGATTTCCCACATCCCGAAGGTCCCATAATGGAAAGAAACTCACCTTTTTTTACTTCCAGATTTACATTTTCGAGGGCTTGTGTTTCGATCTCTTTTGTCCGATACACTTTATTAATTCCATTTAATTTAATCATGATATTTTTGTATTTATTACTTTGTTATTTTTTATTCGTAATGTAAAGCCTCTGCAGGAGCCAGATTAGTTGCTTTACGTGCAGGAATCCAGATACCTAGTGTAATCATTCCGGCCAGAAGTAACCAGGCACTACCTATTGTTATGCAGAATCGCCACAACGACAGTGGTAGTCGGATTGTATCCATTATATCGAAATAGGCCATATTGAGCATAAAAAGAATAATGAATGGTAAGGTGAATGAGAAAAGACAAATCCCTTCCAGATTCATGTACTTGTAAAGACTATACTTACTAGATCCAATGGCCATGCGAAGCCCTATTTCACCTCTGCGGTTTTCTGTCCACAACCAAAATGTTCCTACGATACCGAAGAATACATTTATCAGCAAAAAAGCCATCAGAGAGAACTTTATTTTCATATTGCGTTCACGGTAACCTAAAAGTTGGGAGCGTTGATCTTCTATTTTCTTCACGCCATATACATAGAGATTGCTTGCATTTAAGCGATCACCCATTTCTTCGAGGAAATGGTTTATATCTTCCTTTGTTTTCGAATGCTTCATCCTGACGCATAATTCAGCTTGCTGGGCACCAAAATAGTTTACGTATTCTTCCAGCGTTTTACCAGTTAGGACCTGATAAAAACAAGGAGCACTAATTTCATAATCGGAAGGACGGATGGGCTGACATACAGCTGCAACCTGGTTACCATTAGCTTGCCCTCTGAATGAGACTCTTTTCCCCTTTGCACTTTGATTATTGTAGAATTGTTTTTCGAGATCGGCCGAAAGAACAACCGCATCCTGAACCCCGTTAAGCTGAGGCATAACTGCTTTTCCTTCTTTATCCAATACGCTGAATACTTTAAAATACTCGGGTGTTACCCTGCGTACCTGGAAAGATTGTTCGTTTACTTTTGTCGTATCAGCCTCTTCTGTCGGAGTAATTGAAGTCCACGAGTTTCCAAAAGAGTATGGACAAGAAAAAAATGTTGCACAGACCTCTTCAACTTCCGGATTCTGACGGATATTCTCCATCAATTTTAATAAAGATTCTGTTTCCGATAAACTTACAAGTGAATCCGGTACATATCCGGGTGCTTTATTATTAAGTTTAGCAAGTTTTAATTGATAAGTGTTTTCAATATTGTAGCCTAAGGGAGAAAAGTAAGTATATGCATCAACAAGCAACGCATCCAATATTGTAACGAGAGCTCCAAACACAAGGAGCAATTCAATAAAAATCCATCCATTGCTACGCTTCTGAAACCATAGCATTTTTATTATCTGCTTTATCATTGTTGTAATGTTTTTATTTATTCATTTCCTTTGAGAGCCTCAACAATTGGCTGCTTAGCAATTCGTAAGGCGGGTATCCCTGCGCTGAGGAAGTTCATTAGCAACACAAAGAATAAGGTTGCAACAAATGTTCCAGGCTGGAAAAGCATATCGGAGTTAATCATCGTATTGTTTTGTAATAGGAAGTCTTTACTTATATTGAGAAGTCCGAAAGAAAATAGTAATCCGAGGGCACCTCCCAATAGTGTAATTACCAGATTTTCATACAAAATCTGAGAAACAAGCTTTGAATACGTAGCACCAAAAGCCTTACGCAGTCCAACTTCACTTTTCCGTCGTTGAATGGATGCTTGTGTAACGCCAATCAAATTCAAGGCTGGAACCAGAAGCATAAAAAGTACCAATGATCCGGTTTCCAATATAAAGTCTTTGTAATCAACTTTTCTGAAACCTTCAGATCCCATCGCAATATCAAGTCTTGAAATCGGATTCTCGGCAAAACCTACTTTGTAAAGTTGTTTTCCTTCATTGTAACGTGCTGTCTGCTGTTTCAGCTCGGTTCGTATGGATGCAAAATCTTTGGAATGCTTAGCTAAAATACAGACGTTAAAACCTCCCGAAACTCCATCGGCATATTGTAGACTCATTAGCTGGTCTTTGGTTGTATAAGGAATCCATGCTTCAGCGTATGAATCTCTTGCAGCCCTGCTTACTTCTTTTACTACTCCTGTGATTGAGTAGTTGATAAAATTAATTACTATATTTTTCCCTAAAACATCTGTCGTCCCAAATAACTCTCGTGCAGTCTGATCTGTTATTACGGCTTTAGGTATTCCGGAAAGGAAATCGGCTTTTTCGAAAGGCTTTCCTGTAATGAAGCGGAAATTAAAAATTGACCAAAATCCATCATCTGTATACTTTACATTATACTCTTTGAATAATCTTTTATTGGGGAGTGAGATTGGCAAATCTTCAGAATAAATAGCTGTTACCTTTTCCGGCGTTTTAAGTGAATAAAAACATTCCCTTACAACTTCGGCCGACATGCCACCTCTGTTGGTATCGGTTCCATTTTTGCTGGTCGCCTCTGTTCCCTGGATATACAGCATCCTGTCGCGATTATATTCAGGATAATAACCACTCAGCTGAATCTGAAACAAAAGAACCACAACCATAACCATTGCTATGGATAATGCTGTTCCGATAATCGAAATACAACTTACCAGTCTATTCTCTTTCAATAGTTGAACAGCTTGTTTTATGTGTTGTTTAATCATAATATTATCTGTTAGTTTTTAAATTTCAATTTTTTCTTATTCTTATAGTTTGTCATATCCGAAATAATTACCTTATCACCGGGCTGCAATCCATCTATCACTTCAACAAACTCGAAGTTGCTGTCTCCTAATCTGATTTTCTTCTTAATCAAGTTACCACCCTTGATAACAAATAGCTCGTAATCTCCCTTGCCAACATAGTAGGATCCATTTGCAATCCGCATAACATCCTCCTTTACGGCATTCATTACGTATACATCGGTCTTTAATCCGGAGCGGAGCCGGGGGTGATTGTCGTTATCCAATTGAACAGTAAAAGATATGACTCCGTTTTTTGATAATGGAGTAATATCGCTAACTGTACCGTTTAATTTCTCGCTACCGATCTTTACCATAACTTTATTACCTGTAGCAATTCGATCTCCATAGGTGTCTGCTATTTCACCGTCAATTTTAAAATGAGAGAGATCAGATACAATGGCTATTTTTGCCCCTTGAACTACCTGAGCTCCCAATTCACTGTTAACATAGGTTAGAATTGCTTTACGCGGAGAACGTACTTGTGCATCTTCCAGTGTCCTTTTCGTTTCGGCCAGACCTTTTCTGAAAATATTTAATTCCAATTCTTTCACTTTCAGATCTGCTTTGCCAAGAGCCTGCTCATTCAAATACTTTTGTTCATCTTCTTTTAACTGTAATTCGCCAACAGTAAAGCTAAGTTCAGCCTGACGTACTTTGTCGGTTGTTCCAGCCCCTAAACTGTCCAGATAACGTTCATTTCGTAATTCAACCTCTTTTCTGCTCAGTTCCATTCTTGAAACCTTTAACTTCATTTCCATTTCGGATAATTTGCTGCGAATGTTAACTCTTAGCTGTTCTAGCTGTAATCTTTTCATTTGTTCTTCGTCCAAGAGTTTTTGAAAGTCAGTTTCGGCTCTTTGTAAATCTAACTTTAATATTGGCGTTCCTACGTCAACAGAATCGCCACCCCGTTTGTAGATTTCCAAAATACGTGAATTTATGGGAGAGTTTATAATTTCCTCAAAAGCAGGAATAACCTTGCCAGATGCATTTACGGATACTTCAATAATCCCTTTATCTACTTTAGATACAATTACGTCGTCCATTTTAAGAGTTGGCTGTATGAGTGAAAGTACAAGAACAATTGATCCGGCAACACTCCCAAGGCCAATTACCCATTTGATGATTGACTTCCTTTTTTCCTTAATACGGATTTCCTTTGATATTTCTCTGTCCATATATT
>OBMA010001778.1_pt1 | contig 12989 bp, 9 predicted proteins | sample 1539141 | NCBI WGS metagenome assembly OBMA01 (sample SAMEA3991484, study PRJEB22521) | metagenome | biome: anthropogenic terrestrial biome; feature: sewage plant; material: raw primary sludge | place: Sweden | collected 2012-09-26 | reverse complement strand
ACTGGAGTTCAGACGTGTGCTCTTCCGATCTGGATTCCTGAAGCATCTCGGAGGAACCTTTTATTTTGGGAATCAACGTAAACGTTTAAGAAGCTGATAAAACGGAGGGTTTATCATGAAATATGGTTACTTTGATGACGCAGACAGGGAATACGTCATAACTACACCTGAAACACCGCTGCCCTGGATCAACTATCTTGGCAGTAAAGATTTCTTCTCGATCATATCCAATACATGCGGAGGTTATTCTTTCTATAAAGATGCAAAGCTTCTTCGCATAACCAGATATAGATACAATAATATCCCTGCAGATAATAACGGAAGATACTTCTATATCAAAGATGGGGATACGATCTGGAATCCAGGCTGGCAGCCTACACGTACAACGCTTGATTCATATGAGTGCCGTCATGGCATCGGATACAGCCGCTTTTGCGGATCAAAAAATAACGTCGAAGCTTCTATTCTCACATTTGTTCCTATGGACGATACTTGTGAGATCAATCAGCTTAAACTGACGAATAACAGCGATTCTGAAAAAGAGATCACTTTATTTTCATATGAAGAATGGTGTCTTTGGAACGCTGATGATGATATGAAGAATTTTCAGCGTAACTTCAGTACCGGCGAAGTTGAGATCAAAGGATCTGTTATCTACCATAAGACAGAATATCGTGAACGTAGAAATCACTATGCTTATTTCTCAGTAAATACTCCTATAGATGGTTTCGATACAAGCCGTGATGCTTTTCTCGGCGCTTACAACGGAAATGATACACCGGCTGTTGTAGTAAATGGCAAATGTACTGATTCTGTTGCCAGCGGCTGGTCACCTATAGCTTGCCACCAGATAAACGTAAAACTCGCTCCCGGTGAAACAAAGAGCTATGTATTTGTTCTCGGATATGCAGAGAATCCCGATGATGAAAAGTGGGAAGCTCCCAATGTGATAAATAAAAAGCCGGCAGAAGAACTCCTTGCAAGATATGCGACTGACGCAGATGTTGAAAAGGCTTTTGGCAAACTCAGAAAATACTGGGCTGATCTGCTCGCTCATTTCCATGTTGAGACAGCAAATGACAAAGTCAATCGTATGGTCAATATATGGAACCAGTATCAGTGCATGGTCACATTTAACATGTCACGTTCTGCTTCATATTTTGAATCAGGCATTGGTCGTGGAATGGGATTCCGTGATTCATGCCAGGATCTGCTTGGATTCGTTCATCTTATCCCTGAACGTGCACGTGAAAGGATCATCGATATCGCTTCTACTCAGTTTCAGGATGGCAGTGCATATCATCAGTATCAGCCCCTGACAAAGAAGGGCAATTCTGATATCGGCAGTGGTTTCAATGATGACCCGCTCTGGCTTATTGCCGGAACTTCTGCCTATGTACGTGAGAGTGGTGATACTACTATCCTCACACAGCCCGTACCTTTTGATAATGATGAAAAGACTGCTGTTCCACTTATGGAACATCTTAAGAGGTCATTTGATTTTACAGTAAATCATAAAGGTCCGCACGGTCTACCGCTGATCGGACGTGCTGACTGGAATGACTGCCTTAACCTCAACTGTTTCTCAGAGCACCCGGGTGAATCATTCCAGACATTTGGACCTTCTGAGGGTCCTGTTGCTGAATCAGTATTCATTGCCGGAATGTTCGTAAAGTATGGCGCTGAATATGCTGACCTGTGTGAATTCATGGGTGACAAAGCAGAAGCTGAGCGTGCCCGCAGCGAAGTCAAGAAAATGTATGATACAGTCCTTTCTGCCGGCTGGGACGGTGAATGGTTCATTCGTGCATTTGATGCATACAGTCACAAGATCGGTTCAAAAGAATGTGAAGAAGGAAAGATCTTCATAGAATCAAATGGTTTCTGCACTCTCGCCGGAATCGGCGCTAAAGAAGGCAAGGCAAAGCAGGCTCTTGATTCAGTTCATAAATACCTTGATACTAAATACGGTGTAATGATCCTCCAGCCCGCATACACTAAATATCATGTCGAGCTTGGCGAGATCTCATCATATCCGCCGGGATATAAAGAAAACGCAGGTATCTTCTGCCACAACAATCCGTGGGTATCGATCGGTGAGACCGTAATCGGACGAGGAAATGAAGCGTTCGAGGTCTATAAGAAAACCTGTCCTGCTTATACAGAAGAAATAAGTGAGATACACCGCACTGAACCATATATCTACTGTCAGATGGTTGCCGGAAAAGATGCAAAGTTCTTCGGTGAAGGCAAGAACAGCTGGCTCACAGGAACCGCTGCATGGACATTTACCGACATAAGTCAGTGCATCCTTGGTGTTTATCCCACACTTACCGGTCTGCAGATCGATCCATGCGTACCTGAAGATTTCGGGGATTTCAGTATCACCAGAATGTATCGCGGTGCTGTTTACCACATTGATGTCAAGAATCCTTCTAATGTTCAAAAGGGTGTAAAGAGTATGACCGTCAATGACATAGCAGTTAACGGCAATGTCATTCCTTTCGATAAAGATATAAAGCAGTTCAATGTTACGGTAATAATGGGCCAATAATTTTTTCGCCTCTTATTCACATCTCCCAAGATGGAATGACCGGATCCTGTACAGGATCCGGTCATTTTTTGTCTTGAAAGAAAAGCTGCAGCAGATTCCAGATACTTACAGAATCGCAAAGTGATCTCATCGCATCAGCTTACAGAATCGCAAAATGATCTCATTACATCAGAATATCCTCACCATCCGGTTCAGCCGGGTAAAACTTCATATCTACACATGCTTTTCTTATCCTGTCTCTATTATGACATATGAAGATCGAAACAAGATTTTCAACGATATATCCAAGGTACCTTTCTCCGCGCTTTACATTACATCTTCCATAAAATTCCTCAATATCAAAAGTTACCTTAAAGATAAAACTGCACATCTCATCAAACAATTCCCGTTTCATATAAAAAAGATTGCATGGAAAATAAAAATGAGATTTTTCGTACAGAAGTGCATCACTATAGTAATCCTTGCAGTCCTGCTCTATCGCCAGCATCATAAGCTGCCAGTCCATATCTATGACCATCGTACGTGTGAAAAAAGATTTTATCGTAGCCGGTACAAATGAAGGTATCGTCGTGATCATGTCGTAATCATCAAACTGTGACATACACGCCGCGTCAGACGCAAAGAAACGTCTATACTGAAAAAGACCGATATTATCCATCTCTCCTGTATTCTTCCAAAGCCAATACATAACTGATGCTTCAGAATAAAGACAGTTACGATCAGATATATTATCCCCGGTGTTATCGTGGAGCACGGTTTCTTTACCGTTCTCCGGCTCATCATGTTGGGCATCATATTGGACATTATCCTCAGATCTCAAATTCGGCAAACAGCTTTCTTGTCTGTATTTTCCAGCAGTAACAGGTATGACCCACCGGGGAACATATCGCCCCGATGTATCCCGGTCTTTTTTTGAGACCGCCATATATACCTTATTTTCACCTTCCAGGGGCATACGCTCCGGAAGCTTATCAAAGATTGACGGGATAAAATCGTCCGCTCCATAAAGCAGTCTAAATGTCTGCTTAAGATCTCCTGAGATCAGATGTAGTGAATCTTCACCATAATCTTTTTTTTCAAAAATAAAAGAAGAGCGAAACCGGAATATATCATCGTCACTGGCGGTCATGATAACCTCATGACCATTTTCGGCAGGTGCGCCAGTCGCGATGATATACCCTTTTTCGCTCCACATTTTTATAAAATCTTTTTCTAACATCTTGATATCACTAGTCTTTTTTCATATTATGATACACACATCAGTACATTAAAAATCCGCGTAATTCTTGGCTTTCTCTTCACCGTTCATGACTCTGATCCCGCCCTGTGCAAGTGCTAGAAGCTCATCCTCACCTGCATATACAGTAACCGGAGCGATCCAGCCGGTGCGTTCTGTAAGACCATCTGTTACGCTCTTATCGTAAGCAATACCGCCTGTAAGGATGATCTGATCAACTTTTCCCTTAAGTGTGCATGCTGCAGCACCCATATTCTTTGATATCTGGAAAATAAAAGCTTCCTTTACAAGCGCTGCATTTTTATCTCCGCCATCGACCATCTTCTCGACTTCACGCATATCATTTGTCCCAAGATACGCATTGAATCCGCCCTTGCCGTTGACCATCTTATATACCTGCTCTTCAGTATATTTCCCTGAATAGCACATATGTACAAGTGCTCCTGACGGAAGTCCTCCTGCACGTTCAGGTGAAAATGCGCCGTCACCGTCAAGTGCATTGAACACATCAACAACCCTGCCGTGTTCATGAGCTCCAACCGAAACTCCTCCACCCATATGGACTACAATAAGGTTAAGATCTTCATACTTCTTGCCATTCTCCTTGGCAAATCTTCTTGCAACTGCCTTCTGGTTAAGTGCATGAAATACACTTATACGAGGAAGTTCAGGAAGTCCTGAAAGGCGGGCACAAGGCATAAGTTCATCAACAACCGTAGGATCGACGATAAAAGACTTAATTCCAAGTGAATCTCCTATTTCCCGTGCAAGAATGCCACCAAGGTTCGATGCGTGCTGACCCTGCTTGCCAATCTCCAGATCGTGAAGCAGATCATCCGTAACTGCATATACTCCGCCCGGAATAGGCTTAAGCATACCGCCTCGCCCTACGACAACATTAAGTGTTTTCATATCGAAATTCTTTGACTTAAGGAATTCCTCAATTATATTTCTACGGAAATCCTTCTGATCAAGGATACATGCATATTTCGTTATCTCCTCTGTCGAATGACGAAGAGTCTCTTCAAAAAGAAGTGTCTCATCCTCGAACACACCGATCTTAGTCGATGTCGAACCCGGATTGATTATCAAGCTTTTTATTGACATAGTTGTTCTCCTTTTCATACCAGATCAAAATCAAAATCTTTGCTCCGAATAATTTTTCTTTCAGCGTTATCTTGCCTGACTGCTTTACCTTGTCTGACTGCTTTACCTTGTCTGTCTGCTTTACTGCTCAGGCTTCAGCTCTCTGCTTGGCAGCTTCAGCTTCAACAGCAGCAAGTGCGATAGAATTGACCTTTACTTCACAAGTATCAGAACGTGACGTAAGGATTACCGGTGACTTCGTACCTGTAAGTATGCAGCCATTCTTTACTCCGGGTACCATATGGACGATAGCCTTGTAAACAAGATTACCGGCATGGATATCAGGGAAAAGAAGTATATCAGCATCACCCTGAATCTTACGATCCGTAGCGCCCTTTTCAATAGCGGCTTCCTTATCGATTGCAATATCAAGTGAAAGAGGTCCGTCAACGATACAATTTTTGATCTCTCCGGCTTCATTCATCTTTGTAAGTTCATCAGCATCAACAGTAACAGGCATCTTCTGATTAACAACTTCGATGGCTGCAAGTGGTGCGACTTTAGGACACTCAACGCCACATGCACGTGCTACATTTACCGAATAGTCAATTATAAACTTCTTATCCTCAAGTGTAGGATAAGGCATAAACGCAACATCTGTCAGAAACAGAAGTCTCGGTATACCAGGTATCTCAAACACACATACGTGTGAAAGTGGCTTACCAGTACGAAGACCGACTTCCTTGTCAAGCACGCTCTTTAAAAATGTCTTTGAAGGAAGAAAACCCTTCATATAAATATCAGCTTCACCGTCATGAACAAGTTTTACAGCCTTAAGCGATGCCGCAACCGGATCCTTCTCATCAACGATCTGAAATCTCTTCATATCCATTCCAAGATCTTTACCAATCTTAGTGATCTCATCCGCATCACCAACAAGAATCGAATCTGCGATATTCTTTTCATCAGCCTGCTTAACAGCTTCAAGAACCGCCTTATCCTGCGCTACAGCAACAGAAAGCCTCTTCTTGCTGCACTTATTTACCTGTGACAGTAACTCATCAAAACTCTTGCTCATAACATCCTTTCCAGACACATAGCATGCGTCTCACCAACATACATATCACATTTTCACAACATTTTTCACAAATTCCCTAACAAAAACCAACATAGATAAAAGCTGTTACAACGCTCACTTTTAGGGTACATTCTAGCAGCACCCATCACTGCAAAGCCTATTGTTAAAATAATAACACTACCGTCCTCAAAAATCAATCACACGTCGCCACAGCTTATGCCTCGACAAGCATTTGCCCTACCGCGCTCCCGCCACGGCTTATGCCTTCATCGCATTTGCCCTGATGCGCTCCCGCCACGGCTTATGCCTTCAAGGGCACTTTGCGACCGCCGGTGCTAAGCGAGGTACCACACGAGCATAGCACCGCTGCGAGACGCAAGTAGCGCAAGCGTGCCCAGAAGGCATAAGCCGTGGCGAAGCGCCCCTAGCCGCAAGCCTGCCCGGAAGGCATATCCGTGGCGAAGCGCCCCTAGCCGCGAGCATGCCCGGAAGGCATATCCGTGGCGAAGCCTCAGTCTCTCTCTACGATAGCTGCGCAGCCCATGCCGCCACCAACGCAAAGCGTTGCAAGCCCCTTCTTAGAATCACGCTTCGCCATCTCATGAAGCAGCGTTACAAGAATACGCGTTCCAGAACAGCCAACCGGATGTCCAAGCGCGATAGCGCCACCATTGACATTCAACTTATCAAGCGGAAGCTCAAGATCATGTGCGACTGCGACAGACTGAGCCGCAAATGCCTCATTTGCCTCAATAAGATCAAAATCAGCGATCTTATATCCGGTTCTCTCCATAACCTTACGAGTAGCGGCAACAGGACCGATACCCATGATACGAGGCTCAACACCTGCAAGCTCCCCGCCGATCCATGTTCCCTCAGGCTTAGCGCCAAGTTCCTTAGCCTTCTCTTCACTCATAACAATAATAGCTGCAGCGCCATCATTGATTCCAGAAGAATTAGCCGCCGTTACAACTCCGCCATCCTTAAAGCAAGGCTTAAGCTTTGAAATGCCTTCCTTTGTAACGCCCTTTCTAGGACCTTCATCTGTATCAAATATGATCTCTTCCTTCTTTTTCTTTACAGTCACCGGAACGATCTCATCCTTAAAACGGCCTTCCATCATAGCTTTCTCGCACTTCTGCTGACTCCATGCAGAGAACTCATCCAGCTGCTCTCTTGTAAGATGCCATTCCTCCGCGATGTTCTCAGATGTCATGCCCATATGATAACCGCCAAATGCATCGGTAAGTGCATCTCTCATCATCGAATCATCCATCTTTGCCGCGCCCATACGATAGCCAAATCTTGCCTGATATAGAAGATATGGCGCCATAGACATGTTTTCCATTCCACCCGCTACGATTATATCCGCGTATCCGTTAGCAATAAGCTTTGCTGCAAGGTTTACGCAGTGAAGTCCTGAACCACACAGAACGTTTATCGTTGTTGCCGGAACCTCGACAGGAATACCGGCATTTACAGCAGCCTGTCTTGCAGGATTCTGTCCAAGACCTGCCTGTATAACGCAGCCCATATATACCTCATCAACCATTTCCGGTTTTACTCCGGCTCTCTTTAGAGACTCTCTTACAACAATCTCTCCAAGCTTTGTGGCAGGTGTTGTTGAAAGTCCGCCTCCCATTACTCCTATCGCTGTCCGGCATCCACCGGCAAGAACTACTTTACGTGCCATAATCTCTCTCCTTTTCATACTGATGATGCAAGTGTAAAAGCTTCCGAAGGAAGCGAAGCAATTCGTAATATCCTAACCGGATTACTATTTTAACACCCACACAAGTTCATATCATTAAAGTAAAAAACAACTATCAACATATATCATATTAACACACAATATGGTCATCATTCATAACGTAATTACCAAATTAAGTATCTGCTCCGACCGTGATGTCTGCAAATTCCGCCCTTGCCGCTCTCCTTAGATCTTCCGGCACAAGTGATATCTGCGAACCAATGCGTCCTCCGCTTACATATATCTCTTTCTGTCCTTTTGCCTGCTCCGAGATTCTTGTAACAAAACTTTTTTTCATTCCCAGGGACGTACATCCTCCACGCACATAACCGGTTACAGCATTGATGTCCTTTACATGAAGCATGCTTACCGACTTTTCTCCAACAGATCTCGCTGCTTTTTTCATGTCTAATTCCGCATCTATCGGCAAGACAAATACAAAATAATCCTTACTATTTCCCTGCGTAACCAGCGTCTTGTATACTATCTCATGCGGCAATGAAAGTTCATCCGCGATCTGCCCGCCGTCAGTAAATTCTTTACACACATACTCGTGATGTTCATATGGTATATCCAGCCTGTCAAGCTGACGCATCGCATTCGTCTTTACTTCCTTAGCCATTTTACCCCCCTGACGTACATCCCGTTTCACCTTAAATGACACGCCTACTGCACATTCTCCGGTTCTCCTTAAACGAATCGCTCATTTCACATTCTCAGGTTCCGTCGCCATGATACCTTCACTAAATCCGAGCCTTACCATCATTTCCTTTAGTGCATCATCTGCGAGCCACCATTCCTCGCTTCCTTTGACATCTTCCGCCGTTTTTTTGATCCACGACTGTATTTCATCAGATGTCATCCTGCCAGGATCGATCCTGTTTCCCGAATACCCTTCCATCTTCACAGGTTTCTCTTCTTCAGAAGCTTTTGATATATCTGCGCTTCCTCTGATCTTAAACACTTCTTCTGTGTCGATCATATATTCAATCTCGTTTATCTTCACTTTTAGCTTATCTGCAGAATCTGTATCGAATATCCCGTCAAAATCAAGCGAAGCACTCTCGTTTCCCTTATTAAAAGAAATGCCTGCCGTCGCCCGCCCTTCGTCTGAAAACTCGTCATCTGTGGCTTCAACACTTGTAGCGATTCCGTCTGTAACGTAAGTAAATCTTTCTTTTGCTGTAAAATCAGATGAACCGTCTTTATCATTTTTATGTCTTACATTTTCCGACCACTTAAACTGAATGTCTGGAGCATCACCTGCGGCTGAATATCCGGACACGACTGCGCCGTCTGTAGCTACAGTCGACTGCCCTGACACTGTAACTTCGACAAGCCTGCCATCTGCACCCAAATTTCCATCACTGTCTGCATATGTGAATTCCGCTGTCAGTTCAGGTATCTTAAGTGTATCTCCTTTTTTATCGGCAAATAAAAGATTCTGGAAGATGATCGCCGTGATCTTTCCTCCGTTCGAGATTATCCTGACATCCGCATACGGCTTCTGAAAAGTAACGGTTTCATACTGAAATCCACCATCTTCGCCATATAGAAGCGATCCTGTCTCTGACAAATACGAAATTCTCTTGATAATCCGGCTGGATGCAGCCTCTATCTTATTTACGGATTCATCTCCAAATGTGACGGTATACTCTTTTGTGTCAGTGTTTGTGTCTATGTTTGCGTCGGCTTTTGCATCAGCTTCAGCCCCCATACTGCGACCATCTGAAGCAGATGATGACTCGATGTTATTCGCAGCATCAGCCTTGTGATTTGAAGGTTTGCTTTCAAGCTTATTCACGTCTGATACTTTCATCTCTGAGATTATCCCGGCATAATCAGCTTTCTCGCGCGTCAGATCATCCGTCGTATACATCCTTACTGAAAAATCATTTGAAGCCTTTCCATTCAAAGATGAAAGAACCGAGTCGTTGTACTGCTTTCCCAGATGCTGCGGCGAGATTGCGAAATAGTCATTCGAAATGCCGGGTAGTGATGCACATATCTCCTTATTGTCAGCATAAAGATCCAGCTTGAGAATATCCGTGTTTGAAATGCTGAGCTTTGTATCCGCGCTGACAGAACCATCCCCGCCATTCCTTATCACCGTTCCGTCGATGCCTACCGTAACTGGCCAGCTGCCTGTATTGCTCACGTTGAGCGATATATCCGAATGAGTCATGCCGCCAAGGATCTTGATATAATTTTCATTCGTAAGCTTCGTGACAAGAGGTGATTCAAACGATGCTGTTTCCTTAGAAAGATTTCCCATTTCCCTGATCAGTTCTCTCTTTGGATCCGTCTTATCTCGGAAAATAAGAAATCCTGAAATGCAGACTGCGGCAACTGCCGCTATGATGCTGATAGTTATCAGTTTTTCTCCTGCGTTCTTATTTTCCATAATATCTCTGTCCATCAAAAACATCTGTCCATCTTGTCAAAAGACACCCTTTGAAAAAAAGACGGTACCTGAAAATAATCCCAGATACCGTCTCCGTTTGCAAACTATCTATTACTGTTCAGCTTTTGCAGCCTGTGCAGCCTTGATCTTCTCTGTAAGTGAAGGAACGATCTTGTTAAGATCGCCTACGATGCCGTAATCCGCTACATCGAAGATAGGAGCTGACTCATCCTTATTGATAGCGATGATGATATCAGAATCTTCCATACCTGCAACGTGCTGGATAGCACCAGAGATACCGATAGCAAAGTATACATGCGGGCGAACTGTCTTTCCTGTCTGTCCTACCTGCTGATCTTTCTCTGCCCAGCCGTTATCAACAGCTGCACGAGATGCTGAAACGACTCCACCGAGAGCATCTGCGAGATCCTGAAGGATCTTGAAGTTCTCTTTTGATCCAACGCCACGACCGCCTGATACAAGGATCTTGGCAGCTGAGATATCTGCTGTATTTGATACGATCTTAACGACCTTCTCAACATCTACGTAGCAGTTGTTTCTTGTAAATCCAGGATTGTAATTTTCTACATCAGCCTTAGCGCCCTTATTACGTTCCTTCTTCTGCATAACTCCTGGACGAACCGTTGCCATCTGAGGGCGGAAGCCCGGGCATGCGATAGTAGCGATCGTATTACCACCAAATGCAGGACGTGTCATGAGCAGCTGATTATGAAGCTGTTCATTCTCTTTTCCCGGAATCGGAACGAGCGGGAAATCACCTATCTCAAGGCTTGTGCAGTCTGCTGTAAGACCCGTATGAACTCTTGCTGCACATCTGGGAGCAAGATCACGTCCGATAGCCGTTGCACCAAAGAGCATGATCTCCGGCTTATATTTGTCTATAACGCTGCAGATAGCATGTGTATAAGGTTCTGTTCTGTATACTTCAAGTTCGGGATCATCTACAACGATGACCTTATCTGCTCCGTATTCAGCAAGCTTATCTGCAAGAGCTGCTACATTCTTTCCGATAAGAACTGCTGTTACCTTTTCATTCAGATCCTTGGCAAGATCTTTTGCCTTGCCGATCAATTCATAGGAGATGCTGCTTACTTCGTTGTCTACCTGCTGAGCGAAGATAAACACTCCTTTATATTCCTCTAAACCCATTTTGATCCTCCATTCTGAACATTAATATTAGATGACGAATTTTTCCTGAAGTGTCTTTACGATATAATCGGCTGCCTCTGATGCGCCAAGGTCTGCGACCTTTGTGCCTGCGCCCTTGCGGACTTTATCAGAAGCTTTAGCGATCATGGTAGGTGATCCGCCCTTACCGATATTAGAATCATCAACATCCTTCAGATCTTTACGTCCCCAAACAGTGATTTCCTTCTTATATGCATCAAAGATTCCACCTGGAGTCATATATCTGGGAGTATTAAGTTCAGCCAGAGCTGTTACAAGACAAGGCATCTTTGCTCTTACTACCTGATAACGATCCTCATACTGACGCTCTACTACTACACTGTCGCCTTCAACTTTGAGGCTCTGTGCATAGCTTATGATCGGAATATTAAGACGTTCTGACATCTGAGGTCCTACCTGTGCTGTATCACCGTCGATAGCCTGACGTCCTGTGATAACAAGGTCGTAATCCAGATTACGGATAGCGCCTGCGAGTGTCTGTGATGTAGCCCATGTATCAGCGCCGCCAAGGCATCTGTCTGTTACAAGAACGCCCTTATCAGCGCCCATTGCCATTGCTTCACGAAGTACATCTTCTGCCTTCGGAAGACCCATGGAAACTACTGTTATCTCTACTTCTTCCTTGCCCTTCATTTCATCCTTTATACGAAGTGCGGCTTCAAGTCCTGCCTTATCATCATTGTTCATGATAGTAAGCATGGCTGCACGGTCCAGAGATCCATCGGGTTTGAATTTTACTTCACCTGCAGTATCGGGTACCTGCTTTACACATACAACAATCTTCATTATATTTCACTCCTTATCGAATTATTAAGTCAGCCTGTTACTTACTTGAGCATTGATGCTGAGATTACCATACGCTGAACTTCGCTCGTTCCTTCGTAGATCTCAGTGATCTTTGCATCACGCATCATACGCTCTACATCACACTCACGGATGTAGCCATATCCGCCGTGAAGCTGTACGCACTTTGTAGTAACGTTCATTGCGCACTCTGCTGCAAAAAGCTTAGCCTCGGCAGCTTCAACAGAGTATGTCTTCTGTGTCGCCTTAGCGATGGCAGCCTTGTATACAAGGAACTGAGCAGCCTGTACCTGAGTCTTCATATCTGCAAGCTGGAACTGTGTATTCTGGAACTGACCGATCGAACGGCCAAACTGCTTTCTTTCCTTAACATAATCAACAGTAACGTCAAGAGCGCCTTCAGCAAGTCCAAGAGCCTGAGCAGCGATTCCGATACGTCCGCCGTCAAGAGTATGCATAGCGATCTTGAATCCCTGTCCACGCTCACCGAGCATGTTCTCCTTAGGGATGCGGCAATCTGTAAAGAAAAGTTCATATGTTGATGAACCACGGATACCCATCTTATTTTCCTTGACACCGAAAGTAAATCCGGGTGTGTTCTTCTCAACTATGAATGCTGAGATCTCCTTAAGAGTTTTGCCGTGCTTTTCGATCTTTCCTGTTACAGCGAAGATCACGTAGACATCAGCTTCTTTACCATTTGTGATAAAGCACTTTGATCCGTTGAGTACCCATGAATCTCCATCTTCGACAGCCTTTGTCTGCTGTCCCTGTGCATCTGTGCCGGCACCGGGTTCTGTAAGACCGAATGCTCCGAGCTTTTCGCCCTTTGCAAGCGGAACAAGGAACTTCTGCTTCTGCTCTTCT
>OBMA010001776.1_pt1 | contig 12990 bp, 9 predicted proteins | sample 1539141 | NCBI WGS metagenome assembly OBMA01 (sample SAMEA3991484, study PRJEB22521) | metagenome | biome: anthropogenic terrestrial biome; feature: sewage plant; material: raw primary sludge | place: Sweden | collected 2012-09-26 | reverse complement strand
GTTAAAGTATTAAAACTCTAAGTAGTGAATGTAGCCAACATTGAACCATACCATCCAATCATTTGCTTTGTTCTCTGTGTATACTTGTTTGTTAGGATTTAAACCATCTACCCAGTCCGAAGAAAAGTATTGAAAGCGCATATCCACCAATAAATCACTCATAGTAGTAAGCTTGTATCTAGTACCAAGTCCTGCAACAACAGAGAGCACTCCTTTGGATTCATTTGAAAATCCATTTGGACGACCATCTGATGGTGTTAGGTATTTAGGTATTGTGGTTGCCGATGTTCCCAAAGGACCTAAAGTTGAAGTAGCTTGAGCATCATAAAAACTATAGAGGACACCTAAACTTGCATAAGGACCAAATGCACCTATAGTGTTCTCAAAATCATGAATATTTACAAAGTGAAATTCACCTTGGAATCCTAGATTCACCATTTTTGAAGAGCCTCTCATCGCACGTAATTGCTGTTTTCCTAATGAGTTAGAGCCCTGATCAACCCATTTTCCAAAGTGCCTGAAACTTGTAGAGTTATAAGAAAGCTCCGTTCGAACTTTAAAATGATCATTAAAATAATTACCATAATTAGCTCTTGATGAAAAATTGATATAGTGAACTAGACCAATTCCAAATCCTGTATTACCAGCATTGGTTTCAATGTCATGTCTTTCGCCATAATCGGATTGAAATGCAACCGGGCCAAAGGTAATTCCTATTTCATGTGCTAAATTATATTGCGCGTGCAAATTGTAATGGGTACTTATTAAAAGTAATAAAAGGAGTGGTATTTTTTTAAACATTTGATTGCCTATTTATTGCACGCAAATATATAAAAACAAATCACACAAATTATACTCCAAAAGCTTATCCAATTATTATTATTCAAAATTGATTTTTATTACAAATACTATAACGTTTTCGTAACTTTTATTATCTAATGTTTGTATTTCCTTATAAATGGTTAAATAAAAGATAATTTTTCTTTTTATTGCAAAAAAATAGGTCAAATTAACGTTATAAGCGTATATTTGTGAGCAATTAACAGTGCGTTTCTAACGTTTTTATAATCATTAAGATCATGTCACAAAGTATTACTAATTTTATTGATTCGGTAACTAAAAAAAATCCGAACGAAACAGAATTTTTGCAAGCAGTATTAGAAGTTGCCGAAACGGTAATTCCTTTTATAGAAGAAAATAAAAAATACCAAAACAAAATGCTTTTAGAGCGTATGGTAGAGCCAGAACGCGTTATCATGTTTAGAGTTACTTGGATTGATGATCAAGGTCAGACTCAAGTAAATAGAGGATACCGTATACAAATGAACTCAGCTATAGGCCCATATAAAGGGGGATTACGTTTTCATCCATCTGTAAATCTAAGTATTTTGAAATTCTTAGCTTTCGAACAAACCTTCAAAAATAGCTTGACAACTTTGCCAATGGGTGGAGGAAAAGGAGGTTCTGATTTTGATCCTAAAGGAAAATCAGATAACGAAATCATGAAATTTTGCCAAAGTTTTATGACCGAATTGTCAAAGCATATTGGTGCTGATACGGATGTTCCTGCTGGAGATATCGGTGTTGGAGGAAGAGAAGTAGGTTATTTATTTGGTCAATACAAAAGATTAAGAAATGAATTTACAGGGGTATTAACTGGTAAAGGAATTTCTTTCGGAGGTTCTTTAATCCGCCCAGAAGCAACTGGTTACGGAACAGTATACTTCGCACAAAGTATGTTGAAAACAAAAGGTGATTCTTTTGAAGGAAAAACAGTTGTCATTTCTGGTTCTGGAAACGTTGCTCAATATGCCACTCAAAAAGCGACTCAATTAGGTGGTAAAGTTGTTACTTTATCTGATTCTGCGGGGTATATTTATGACGCTGACGGAATTGACGCTGAAAAATTAGCTTTCGTAATGGAATTGAAAAATGAATTACGTGGAAGAATTAGTGAGTATGTTACTAAGTATCCAAATGCTAAATATGTTGCAGGTAAACGTCCATGGGAAGTAAAATGTGATATCGCATTGCCTTGTGCAACTCAAAATGAGTTGAATGGAGAAGAAGCGGCTCTTTTATTAGCTAATGGTTGTATTGCTGTAGCTGAAGGAGCTAATATGCCTTCTACACCAGAAGCTGTTATTGCGTTCCATAAAGCTAAAATTTTGTTCGCACCAGGAAAAGCTTCTAATGCTGGTGGTGTAGCTACTTCAGGTTTGGAGATGTCTCAAAACTCATTGCGTTTAAGCTGGACTTCTGAAGAGGTAGATGAAAAATTATACAATATCATGTTGAATATTCATGCTTCTTGTGTACAATATGGTACAGATGAAACAGGATATGTTGATTATGTTAAAGGTGCTAATATTGCTGGATTTGTTAAAGTAGCGGATGCTATGTTAGCTCAAGGAGTAGTATAGTGGTAGTAAGTTAATTAGTAAAGGCCTTCTTCTGGAAACAGAAGGAGGCTTTTTTTATTCCGCAAGAACAAAAATCAAAAACTTTCGTTTGTACTATATTTGTAATTCATTTGAAAAAAACTCATGAGAAGAATAGTCGTGTTTTTTTGTTGTTTATTAGCCCTTAATGTTGGTTTTTCACAAAGCCAATTGTCTTGGCAAGGTTATTTTTCTTATAACGAAATCAAAGATGTAGCACAATCCAATTCCAATCTTTTTGCTGCTGCTGAGAATGCATTGTTCTCAAAAAATACACTTTCAAACACTTTAAAAACTACCACGACTATTGATGGTCTCTCGGGTTTGACGATATCCGCTTTGTGTCATAGTGCCACTTTCAACAAAACTATTGTGGGTTATGAAAATGGTCTTTTAATTGTGATTAATGAAGCTGACGGTTCCCTGCTGAAAGTGGTCGATATTATCAACAAACAATTGCCTGCCAATATCAAAAAAATCAATCATTTTTTGGAACATCAGGGGATTCTTTATGTTTCTTGTGATTTTGGTATTGTACAATTCAATTTGAATACGCAACTTTTTGGAGATACGTACTTTATAGGCGATTTAGGAAAGGAGATTTCGGTGAAGCAAACGGCTGTTTTTGAAGGAAATCTTTATGCTGCCACCGAAAATGGAGTTCGAAGAGCAGCTGTTACGAATCCAAACCTAATCGATTATCAGCAGTGGACAATGCTTTTGTCTGATAATTGGTCTGGAATTACTGCTTTTGGAACAGATTTGTATGCTTCAACCACAGCTGGTACGATTTACAAATATGGACTCAATTCATTCTCTGTAGTTCAAAGTTTTGGTGCGCCTATAGTTGATTTACGTTCTGATGCAAACAATTTACTAGTAACTACTCCCAGTCAAATTTCGGTCTTTGGGTCGGGCTTGCTTTTGGTAAAACAAGTAAATAGCAATCAGATTTTGGATAAAAATCCAGTTTTTACTTGTGCGACTATTGTCAATACTAATTTGTTTTTGGGCACCAAAGAAAATGGTTTACTAGCAACGACACTGTCTGTTGGCGCGCCAATAAGCGATAGTACACCTCCAGGGCCACTCAGAAATGCCATTTTTTCTTTTCAAGTTACTCCAAATGCGCTTTGGGCGGTATATGGAGGTTATACAGGGGACTATAATCCTTATTCTTATAACAACAGCGGGCCTAATTTATATGGCATAAGCCGACTCAATGCTCAGGGTTGGTTATCTATTGCTGCGGATGATGTTTTGGGAGCCAAATCTATTTCGAGAGTAACGATTAACCCAAATGACGAGACTAAAGTTTATGCGAGTTCTTTCTTTTCGGGATTATTACGTATAGAAAATGAAGTGCCAAATTTCTTGTACAATCAAACCAATTCGGGTTTGGAATCGATTGCTTTTCTAGGTCCAACTTATATTGATGTTCGTATCAACGGAACAGCGTTTGACAAATCAGGAAATCTTTGGGTGACCAATTCCCGAATCGAAAATGGCTTGAAAGTCTTGAGAAGTAATGGACAATGGCAAAGTTATTCCTTGAATACCATCGCCGAGAAAAGCATTGATGTGAGTATGGGAAGAATGGTCATCGATAAAAACAGCACCAAGTGGATTGCTTCTAATACCGATGGAGTAATCGCTTTTAACGAATCAGGTACAACACCCACTTTTAAGAAAATAACTTTTGGGTCAGATAAAGGAAACCTACCTACAACAGATGTTAGAGCTTTGGCCATAGATACTAATAATCAACTTTGGATAGGCACTACTAAAGGGCTTCGAGTAGTGTCGAATGTGAATAACTTTCAAAACACAACGGCACTCACTACCAAACCCATTATTATTCTTGAAGATGAGGTGGCTCAGGAGTTGCTGTTCGAGCAATTTATCAATGCGATTGTAGTAGATGGAGCCAACAATAAATGGGTAGGAACGGCAGATTCGGGTGTTTTTTTATTGTCGTCCAATGGGCAAAAAACGCTGTATCATTTCACCACCAATAATTCGCCATTACCAAGTAACACCATAAATGATATAGGGATTAATGCGGTTACCGGAGAAGTTTATATTGCTACAACCAAAGGGATGATTTCGTTTAAAGGAGTGGCTACTGCAGCTAGTGATTCTTTGAACAACGTCTATGTTTATCCTAATCCGGTACGTCCTGAATTTAACGGTACAGTCAAAATAGCGGGGTTGTTAAATCGTGCCAATGTAAAAATAACCGACATCGAAGGCAATTTAGTGCACGAAGCAGTTTCTGAAGGAGGAACCATAGAGTGGGATACTACTGCTTTTGGAAAATACAAAGTAGCTTCAGGTGTGTATATGATTTTCATTTCTGCTGAAGATGGCGTCGAAACCAAGGTAAAAAAAGTGATGATTATTAGATAAAAATTTCAATTTTTAAATTCCAAATTCCCAAATCCTAAATCCTAAATCTCAAAATCCTAAATCTCAAAATCCTAAATCCCAAATTCCAATCCTCATGTTGGTAAAAACCAAAGCCATCGTTATTTCAACATTAAAATTTCAAGAAAAGAGCTTGATTGTAAAATGTTTTACACAATCGCATGGTCTAAAATCCTATTTCGTTAGAAATGCATTTTCTGGAAAGAAAAACAATCAAAAAATCGCCTATTTTCAGCCGTTATCAATTTTAGAAATTGAAGCAGTGCATAAAAATAAAGGTACGTTAGAACATTTTAAAGAAATTAAAACGGCTATACCATTTCAAACGATTCATTTGGATATTGTTAAAAGTACTATGGTGCTTTTTCTGTCTGAAATTTTGCATCATGCTATTCATGAAGAAGAACAGAATGAAGATTTATTTAAATATCTAGAAACTGCATTGCAGTGGCTCGATACACATAATGAAACGAGTAATTTTCATTTGATTTTAATGCTCGAAATCACTAAATTTTTAGGGTTTTATCCGGATACTTCCGACCAAGATTTGCCTTTTTTTGAAATGAATGAAGGTGTTTTTTCCCTTTTTCAGGCAATTAGTTGTTTGTCTGAACACGAATCGTTTTTGCTTAAAAAACTAATTGATTTGAGATTAGACTCGGACCAAAAAGTTTTTCATGTTATCGAGCGTCAAATTTTACTCAAAATACTAATTGATTATTACAGTTTTCATTTGGATGGTTTTAAAAAACCAAAATCTTTAGAGATTCTTAAAGAAGTTTTTTCTTAAATTTTATCCTCACTGCTAACTTTTGACGCTCAACTTTCAACTTTCGACTTAATTTTATTACTTTCGCACCTCGATTAAGAAAAGTATACAATGAGTACAAAATTTACTGAATACAAAGGACTTGACTTGCCAAAAGCGGCATCAGAAGTGCTTGATTTTTGGAAGAACGAAAATATATTTGAAAAGAGTGTAACTACACGCGAAGGCAACACGCCTTTTGTGTTTTTTGAAGGACCTCCTTCGGCCAACGGATTGCCAGGAATTCACCACGTGATGGCACGTGCGATTAAAGATATTTTTTGCCGATATAAAACCCAAAAAGGTTTCCAAGTAAAGCGTAAAGCGGGTTGGGATACGCATGGTTTGCCAGTAGAATTGGGAACAGAAAAAGAACTAGGTATTACTAAAGAAGATATCGGAAAAACAATTTCTATCGAAGATTATAACGAAGCGTGTAAAAAAACCGTAATGCGTTATACTGATGTATGGAACGATTTGACCGAAAAAATGGGGTATTGGGTAGATATGGAAGACCCCTATGTGACCTATAAACCCAAATATATGGAATCCGTTTGGTGGTTGCTAAAGCAAATCTATGACAAGGATTTGATGTACAAAGGCTACACCATTCAGCCGTATTCACCAAAAGCGGGTACTGGTTTGTCTTCTCATGAAGTAAATCAGCCTGGAAGTTACCGTGATGTAACGGATACAACTATTGTAGCTCAATTCAAAACATTACCAGAAACATTGCCTTCATTTTTACAAGGTTTTGGTCCAATTCACATTTTGGCTTGGACGACAACACCTTGGACTTTGCCTTCCAACACGGCTTTGACGGTTGGACCAAAAATCGACTATGTTTTAGTAAAAACCTTCAATCAATATACTTTTGAGCCAGTTCATGTGATTTTGGCCAAAAACTTAGTTGGAAAACAATTTACAAAAGGATTCTTTGCTTCTGAAGATGTAGTTGATTTCGAAAATTTTAAAGCTGGCGATAAAAAAATACCATTTCAAATCGTAGCCGAATGTAAAGGTCAAGATTTAGTGGATATTCGTTATGAGCAATTATTGCCTTTTGTATTGCCTTATCAAAATGCAGAAAATGCGTTTAGAGTGATTGCGGGTGATTTTGTAACTACTGAAGACGGTACGGGTATTGTACATACCGCGCCTACATTTGGTGCAGATGACGCTAAAGTAGCCAAAGAAGCTACGCCAGAAGTGCCACCAATGTTGGTTTTAGATGAAAATGGTACGCCAGTTCCTTTGGTAGATTTGCAAGGAAGATTCATTCAAGGACTAGGAGAATATTCTGGAAAATACGTTAAAAACGAATATTACAACGAAGGAGAAGCACCAGAGCGTTCTGTAGATGTAGAAATTGCCATTCGTTTAAAAGAAGAAAACAAAGCCTTCAAAGTAGAGAAATACGTGCACAGTTACCCACATTGTTGGAGAACTGATAAGCCTATTTTATATTATCCATTAGACTCTTGGTTTATCAAAATCACCGAGGTGAGAGACCGTATGTTCGACCTGAACGACAGCATCAACTGGAAGCCAAAAGCTACTGGTGAAGGACGTTTTGGTAATTGGTTAAAAAATGCCAATGACTGGAACTTATCACGTTCTCGTTATTGGGGAATTCCTTTGCCTATTTGGAGAACAGAAGACAAACAAGAAGAAATTTTAATTGGTTCTGTTGAAGAATTATACAACGAAATAGAAAAAGCTATTGCGGCTGGTGTTCAAACCAACAATCCATTTGCTGGTTTTGAAATTGGAAATATGTCCGAAGCCAATTATGATTTGATTGATTTACACAAAAATGTAGTGGACCAAATCATCTTAGTTTCTGCTTCAGGAAAACCAATGAAACGCGAATCCGATTTGATTGACGTTTGGTTTGACTCTGGTGCTATGCCTTATGCGCAATGGCATTATCCGTTTGAAAACAAAGAAAAAATAGATCAAAATACAGATTATCCAGCTGATTTTATTGCAGAAGGTGTGGATCAAACTCGCGGATGGTTTTATACTTTACACGCCATTGGTGCTTTGGTTTTCGATCGTATAGCATACAAAAATGTGGTATCCAACGGTTTGGTTTTGGATAAAAATGGACAAAAAATGTCCAAGCGTTTAGGAAATGCTGTCGATCCATTTGAAACGTTATCAGAATATGGTCCTGATGCTACGCGTTGGTACATGATTTCGAATGCCAACCCTTGGGACAACTTGAAGTTCGATATTGAAGGAATTGCTGAGGTGCGTCGTAAGTTCTTCGGTACTTTGTATAATACCTATTCTTTCTTTGCTTTATATGCGAATATCGATGGCTTTAGTTATGCAGAAGCTGAGGTGCCTTTAGAAGAACGCCCAGAGATTGATCAATGGATCATTTCAGAATTGAATACGTTGATCAAAGAAGTGGATGTGTTTTATGCTGAATATGAACCAACTCGTGCCGCTCGTGCTATTTCTGATTTTGTTCAAGAAAACTTGAGTAACTGGTACGTGCGTTTGTGTAGACGTCGTTTCTGGAAAGGCGAATATGCGCAAGATAAAATTGCTGCTTATCAAACACTTTATACTTGCTTGTTGAGCATAGCAAAATTGAGTGCACCAATCGCTCCTTTCTTTATGGATAAGTTGTATAAAGACTTGACACAAGCAACAGGAACAGAGAATTTCGAGTCAGTACACTTGGCTCAATTCCCCGTTTCAGTTAAAAAGTTTGTTGATAAATCATTAGAGAGTAAAATGCAGAAGGCACAAACCATTTCTTCACTAGTGTTGTCACTACGTAAAAAGGAAATGATCAAAGTGCGCCAACCTCTCCAAAAGGTAATGATTCCAGTACTTGACGCGGTTCAGAAGGCTGAAATCGAAGCGGTTGCCGACCTTATAAAAGCCGAAGTAAACGTCAAAGAAATCGAACTTTTAGACGATGCTTCAGGCATATTGGTAAAACAAATTAAACCTAACTTTAAGGCCCTTGGACCTCGATTCGGAAAAGATATGAGTCTGATTTCCAAAGAGATACAATCTTTTTCTCCTGAACAGATTAACCAATTAGACAAGGAAGGAAACTTAAGTATTGTAATTTCAGGAAAAGACGTAATTTTATCTCTAGAGGATGTAGAAATTTCTTCGCAAGACATCGAAGGCTGGTTAGTAGCCAATGCTAACGGAATTACGGTAGCATTAGACATTACCATTTCTGACGATTTAAGAAAAGAGGGAATTGCTAGGGAGTTAGTAAATCGTATTCAGAATATCCGTAAAGATTCTGGTTTCGAGGTTACTGATAAAGTGAAGGTTTACGTTCAAAATCACGCTGTTTTACAAGAAGCAATTCTAGCCAATGAAAGCTACATTAAGTCAGAAACATTGACAGAAGAATTGCTATTTGCAGAAAACTTAGAGAATGGCATAGAAATTGAATTCGATGACATTAAAACAAAATTAACGATAACAAAATAACCCAACCAAAAAGAATTAACCAACCCATTAAATTAATTTAGGCTATGATCGAGGAAATGACACGATACTCAGACGCTGATTTAGCAGAGTTCAAACAGATAATCAAAGAAAAGATAGAAAAAGCACAAGCGGATCTTGACTTGATAAAAAGTGCCTATATGAATGATTTAAATAATGGTACTGATGACACTTCGCCTACTTTCAAAGCTTTTGAAGAAGGAAGCGAAACGATGTCCAAAGAAGCCAATTCACAATTGGCCATTCGTCAAGAAAAGTTCTTGCGTGATTTAAAAAATGCTCTTTTCCGTGTTGAAAACAAAACCTACGGTATTTGTAGAGTAACAGGAAAATTAATTGGCAAAGAAAGACTAAAAATCGTTCCTCATGCAACTATGAGTATCGAAGCTAAGAATTTGCAACGATAACTTTCTAAATTCTAAAATTTAAATTCCAAATTCCAAACTTCTTAGTTGGGATTTGGAATTTCTTTTTTGGAATTTAATTTTTATTTTAGAGTTCTTTTTTTGAATTTGTCTATTTTTGCCCCACTAAAAATACTATAATGTCATTACGCAAAGCTTATTTCCTTATTTTTATTCTGTTACTTGTTGACCAAGTTTCTAAAATATATGTCAAAACAAATTTTGTTTTAGGCGAAGAAGTAACCGTTTTCAATTGGTTCAAAATTCATTTTATAGAAAACGAAGGAATGGCTTGGGGAACTAAACTTCCTGGCGAATACGGTAAGTTGTTTTTGACCGTTTTCCGCATTTTTGCAGTAGCAGGAATTGGATATTGGTTATGGGATTCCGTGCGTAATCACAAAAGCTCTAATTATCTTATCGTGGCGATTGCCTTGATTTTTGCGGGAGCATTAGGAAATATTATCGATTCTGTTTTTTACGGTGTTATTTTTAATGACAGTTATCAGCAATTGGCCGTTATGTTCTCTCAAGAGCCTTACGGAACTTGGTTTCACGGACAAGTGGTCGATATGTTTTACTTTCCTATCATCAAAGATTTTCCAATGCCAGAATGGGTGCCTTTCATTGGAGGGAGACCTTTTACGTTCTTCAATGCTATTTTCAACGTAGCCGATGTGGCCATTTCAACGGGTGTAGGAATCTTAATTGTTTTCAATAAAAAAGCTTTTCATAATGGAGATGCCTAATTTTTAGGAGCTTTATCCTGCTGTACGCTATATCTTTTATACTAGAAACCCTTTCAGTAAATAAAACTGAAAGGGTTTCTAGTATAAAAGGATGCCGCTTCCATCAGGGCTAGGGGTTTGAGTTACCCAAAGAGTTCGGCTGCTACATCTTCTATTTTTGTGACCAACCGAATTTGAATCCCGGTATTTTTAAGCGCAATCTTGTTGTATTTTGAAACGAATATAGTTGAGAAACCCAGTTTTTCGGCTTCTTGTATGCGTTGGTCAACTCGATTCACGGGACGAATTTCTCCTGAAAGCCCTACTTCTCCAGCAAAACAAAAATCTTTATGGATAGGAATGTCTTCGTTTGAAGATAAGATGGCAGCAACCACAGCTAAATCAATCGCTGGGTCATCGACCGAAAGGCCTCCTGTTACGTTCAAAAAGACATCTTTGGCCCCTAATCGGAAACCAGCTCTTTTTTCTAAAACAGCCAAAATCATATTTAGTCGTTTGGCGTTGTACCCTGTTGTGCTTCGTTGAGGTGTTCCGTAAACAGCGGTGCTTACAAGCGCTTGTATTTCAATCATTAAAGGACGCATACCTTCTAGCGTTGTAGCAATTGCGGTTCCAGAGAGTTGTTCGTCTTTGTGCGAAATCAATATTTCAGAGGGGTTTGAAACTTCGCGTAAGCCGCTGCCCAGCATTTCATAAATACCTATTTCAGCAGTGGAGCCAAAACGGTTTTTTAGTGAGCGAAGGATACGGTAAACGTGGTTTCTATCGCCTTCAAATTGCAAAACGGTGTCTACCATATGTTCTAGAATCTTTGGGCCTGCAATTGTGCCATCTTTGGTGATGTGGCCAATAAGAATCACGGGAACGTTAGTTTCTTTGGCAAATTTAATCAACTCTGCAGTGGTTTCTCTAATTTGAGAAATACTTCCAGCAGTCGATTCAATATAATCCGTATGCAGCGTTTGAATAGAATCGATGATTACAATCTCAGGCTGCATCGTTTCGATTTGCTTAAAGATATTTTGTGTTTTGGTTTCTGTCAAAATATAGCAATTGTCTCCATTGGGAGTAATGCGTTCCGCACGCATTTTAATTTGCTTTTGACTTTCTTCGCCAGAAACATACAAAGTTTTATAAGGCAATTTTAACGAAATTTGGAGTAGTAGTGTGCTTTTTCCAATACCCGGTTCTCCGCCCAGTAAAATTAAGGAACCAGGAACAATTCCACCTCCTAAAACACGGTTCAATTCCGCATCAGTGGTGTCTAATCTAATTTCGGCTGTTGAATCAATTTCGTTGATGCGCAACGGGCGTGGCGCTTTACTCAAAGAAACAGGTTCACTTTTCCAAGCTACTTTTTCTTGTTTTTGTATAATTTCTTCTGCAATGGTGTTCCATTCTTTGCACGAATTGCATTGTCCTTGCCATTTGGCATATTGAGCGCCACAATTTTGACAAAAAAAGGTAGTTTTTACTTTAGCCATTATTTTTTAGGTGCATTTTTGCTTAGCATTAAGTCGTATTTCTCTAGCATCATAGTCTTGGTTAATGCTCCTATTTCTTGCATTTGTGAGGCATTTTGGTAGCGTTTCATAGCTTTTTTGTAGTCCTCTTGTTTTTCATACATTAAGCCTAATTCATATTCTGCAAGCATTGATTTTGGATAATACTTATCGGCCAAAATAGCCAATTGGTCCAATTCACTAAAAGCATTATTTTTTAGAATAGCAGCCTCAATAGCTTTGAAATCATTAATTCTAATCGGAACGTCAAGATGTAAAGCTTCGTTTAAAACGCTGTATTTTTTTTCTAAATAATCTACGTAACCAGAAGGTAATAAGGCGATTTTATTACTAAATTCAGATGAACTAATGGGTTTGTAACTTTCAAAAATTTGATGTAATGCACTCGGGATAGCATATAAGGTCTGAGAATAATGACCCGCTCCTTTGAAGGACTCAAATTTGTAATTCACTAATGGATTGTTGTCTTTTTTGATGTTGTCATTCAACATTTTAATAGGCTCTGCTATTTGTTTGATTTCGTCTTCACTTGTAGATAAATAGTAGAAGACAGGGCTTTTTGCTGCACTTAATTGCTCGGCTACTCTTTTTTCCATAAGTGGCGCCAAATCAGGATTTAACGAGATGTAAGCGTTAAAAATTGGATTTTCTTTGTAAAGGAAGAAGTTCAAATAACCAGCCGTAGTATCAAGTCCAGCTATCATTCGGAACGGAGCTACGCGGTATTTTTTTTCAATATAGGGTAGTAATTCTTGACCTATAAACTCATAAAAAGCTGCTCCTTTTTCGGCAGGAAGCCCTTGGGCATCATCATATTCTGTATCGTCAACCCGCTCATCGTTATGATTTTGATGAATGCCAATAATTATTGTTTCTGGAAAATCATCCCAATAACTTCCATAAGTAATCGCGCCATAGAAGGGGTCAAACAAGAAGTCCCCATCTAAAAGTACAAGTATTGGATATTTTTTAGAAGTGTTTTTTTCGTATGATGGAGGTAGGCTAATCGTAATTTCTCGCTTTTCGGAAAGCTTTTCTGAGTCAAAAGATTCAGTTTTGTTTTGTGCGTAAATAGCTATCGAAAAGAATAGCAAAAAAAATACCTTTTTCATGATGTAGGGGGTCTAATTTAGGGTTGAAATAAAA
>OBMA010001773.1_pt1 | contig 12996 bp, 10 predicted proteins | sample 1539141 | NCBI WGS metagenome assembly OBMA01 (sample SAMEA3991484, study PRJEB22521) | metagenome | biome: anthropogenic terrestrial biome; feature: sewage plant; material: raw primary sludge | place: Sweden | collected 2012-09-26 | reverse complement strand
TCCGATCTCAGCGCGGATATTACCGATGAGGCGCAAGTTCGTCATGCTTATGAGCAAGTGCTTGAACAGAAAGGTCGTATTGATTGGCTGATTAATAATGCAGGTTTGAGTCAGCGCGCTTTAATTGCCGATACCAGCATGCAAACTGAACGTGCCATTATGGAAGTGGATTACTTTTCACAAGTTTTTCTCACTAAAACCGTTTTGCCGACATTTTTAAAGCAAAAATCGGGTCGAATTGCTTTTGTGTCTAGTGTAGCGGGTTTGTTAGGAACACAATATCGCGCGTCCTATTCAGCAGCCAAAGCCGCGATTCATATGTGGGCGAATAGTCTACGTGCCGAAGTGGCGGACGAGGGGGTTGAGGTTTCTGTTATTTTCCCCGGTTTTGTGAAAACCAATGTGTCGTTCAATGCTTTAAATGGTGAAGGCAAAGCCCAAGGGCACCAAGATGCAGCGATTGAAAATGGTTTAGAGCCAGAAGCCTTTGCAAAAATAGTGGTGACTGCTTTATTGAAAGATGAAGAATATATTGTGGTTGGCGGGAAAAAAGAACAATTGGGCGTGTGGGTCTCTCGCTTATCTCCACGCTTATTGTATAAAATGATTCGTAAAGCCAAAGTGAAATAAGTGTGAATACTCGTAAAAAAGCTGTATTTAACTGGAGTGGTGGTAAAGATTCAGCTTTAGCACTGTATAAAGTTTTACAGCAAAAGCAATTTGATGTTGTTGCATTATTAACAACAGTGAATGAGGAAACAGAACTGTCTTCAATGCATGCCATTCCTCATTCATTGTTGTTGAAGCAAGCAGAAAGTATCGGTATTCCGCTTTATCCAGTATTTCTACCTAAGAATCTACCTGTGTATGAGCAACGTATGTTGGATGCCGCAAATCATTTTAAAGTACAGGGGGTAGAGCACTTTATTTTTGGTGATATTTATTTAAGCGATGTGCGTAAATATCGTGAAGATCGTTTGCATCCATTAGGAATAGAAGTGGTTGAGCCTTTATGGAATCAAAATTCGAATGAAGTGATGCAAGACTTCTTAGCCTCAGGCATTAAAACCAAAATTATTGTGACTGATGCCAGTAAGTTGGGTGAAGCTTTTATCGGACAAGATATTAGCGCAACCTTAATGGATTTAATGCCAGCCGAAGTCGATGTGTGTGGTGAAAATGGTGAATATCATACTTTTGCTTATGCTGGTGGTTTATTCAAAACTCCGGTTGATTTTAATCTGATGGAAACGCGTAAGCTGTCTTATGAGTTTAAGTTAGACAACGGCGAAGAAAAAACCTATCACTACTGGCAAGCGATATTTGCAGATTAGGGATTTTGCAGAGTAGAAATGATGTCCTGTCACAAAGCTGATCAGGACATTATTTTGCTTTTCTAATGATGCTTGATGATGGCCGTGCCATAAGCAAAGACTTCAACCATGCCACCTTGCATGCCGAGTTCAGTGGTATTGAGACGAACGCCCATAATATGATTTGCACCCATCGCATGTGCTTCTTGCTTGAGTCGAATCATGGCTTCACGCCGTGCACGTTCAACCACGCTTTCATAACTGGTTAAACGACCACCGAAAAAATTCTGAATATTGGCAAGCACATATTTAAAGTAATCATGTGAGATGACCACATTACTGCTGACCAGTTGTCCCGTTGCGGATGTCTCCACAAAACGGTTGGTATCAATGCGAATATGCGCAAATTGCTTTTCTTTTTCATCCAGTTCACGCAGGTGTTTTTGTTCGATATGACGACCAAAACCCCAACCTACTGCAAATAGAATGAGAAAAATAACAATCTGAAAAATTAATCCATCCATAAAATCGCCTATGCGCCAAATGGATCAGGAAGTTTAGCTGTGACAGGCTGAACAACAACAGCCGTACCATAAACAAAAAGTTCAGATGCACCTTGAGCAATATTTGACGTAGAGAAGCGAATACCGACAATGGCATTGGCACCCATGGATTGTGCTTTATCAATCATGCGGCTCATGGCTTCTTGGCGTGATTCTTCTAAGAGTTCGGTATAGGCAGTTAGTTCACCGCCGACAATGTTTTTGAGTCCTGCCAGCAAATCACGGCCAACGTGTTTACTACGAACAGTGCTGCCATAAACCACATCAATTTGACGGCTAATGGTGTGACCGGGAACGGATTCTAAATTACTTAAAAGCATTTTTTGATATTCAAATGAATAGGTTGTTATCAAGATAGGAAATCAGGCTTTAAAAAGCAATAAAAAAGCCTGCATGGCGCAGGCTTTTTTAATATGGGTTTAGAATTATTGAGCGTTGTTTGCTGCTTTACGCTCCGCCGTAGACGGCTGCTGTTGAGTTGCATCACCAGTATTGGCTTTAACACCACCACCGAGTGTTTTATACACTTCAACTTGATTGTTCATGTTGGCTTGTTCGAGCAACAATAAACCTTGTTCCGCTGCATAAGAGGTACGTTGTGCATCTAATACGGTTAAGTAACTATCAATACCGGCACGGAAGCGAGCATTTGAAAGTTTATACGTGGTATTGGTGGCATCAACTAAACGACGTTGCGCAGCTAAACGATCACCAATGTTTTGACGCACGGCCAAAGCATCATTCACTTCGCGGAAAGCGGACTGAATTGATTTTTCATAGTCAGATAACGCAATTTGTTGATCTGTTTCTGAAATCTTGATGTTGGCTTTACGCGTACCCCAATCGAAAATTGGAATATCTAGGCTTGGACCCAGAGACCAAATAAATGCACCTGATTTGAACAAGTCACTGAGGTCAGTCGACGCATAGCCAGCAGAACCCGTCAAACTAATGGTTGGGAACATACGTGCTTTAGCCGCGCCAATATTGGCACCTGCGGCAGACAGTTTATATTCAGCAGCACGGATATCAGGACGGTTATTCAACAAGTCACTTGGTAAACCAGCGCTAAGTGCATTGCTTTTGCTAATACGTGTTACACGTTGATTCGGTAACAAGTTTTCAGGTACTTGCTGACCGACAAGCAGGTTCAACAAGTTCTTGGCTTGAGCAATTTGAGTTTTATAATTTGCAACATCATTACGGGCAGTTTCTACAGAAATCTGTGCCTGACGAACAGGTACTTCACTGTCGATTCCAACATCGAAACGTTTTTTGTTGAGATTATAAGATTCAAGTTGAGCTTTTAGCGTTTGGTCAGCAAGTTTTAAATTTGCATTGGCAAACGAGTAATTCAACCATGCTTGAGCCACTTGACCAATCAGCGCAATTTGAGTGGCATCACGTGCACTTGACGTTGCTAAATATGAGTCTAAGGCATTGTCTTTTAAACTACGAACACGACCCCAAAAATCCAACTCATACGCCGTCACACCTAAGCCGACATTGTAGCTGGTGATGGGCTTTTGGCTGCTTAAAGTGTCTTGACGAAGTACGCCACCACTTGCACCAATGGTTGGAAGTTGGTTGTTTTCAGTAATTTGGTACTGTTGTTGCGCACGTTGAATATTCAAAGTCGAAGTACGCAAATCACGGTTATTGGCTAATGCTAAATCAAGCACCTGTAACAGGCGTTGATCGGCAAAAAAGTCTTTATAACCTTGCTCAGCAATTGAAGGACCAGAAACATCGGTTAAATAACCTTGTTCTGGAATATTTGCTTGAGCTACGGGCTCTGGGCCACGCATGCTTTGACAGGCTGTCAAAGCAAGCGCAAGTGCAGATACCGCAATGCTACGACCTGAAATAGACCATACTTTTTGCATCACGATGCTTGCTCCTGATTATTTTGGTTTTTAGGTTTGTATTTAAAGATACTTCGAATCCAGACATAGAAGACTGGAATAAAGAAGATACCCAATAAAGTAGAACTGATGACGCCACCCAGTACACCATAACCAACAGAGTGTTGACTACCTGCACCTGCACCTGAAGAAAGCGCAAGCGGAAGTACACCAAAACCGAAGGCTAAAGTGGTCATAATAATTGGACGTAAACGCATTTTTGCTGCATGCAGGGTTGCTTCAAGTAAAGGCTCACCTTTATCTTCTTGCAGTTCCTTGGCAAATTCTACAATCAAGATCGCATTTTTTGCAGCCAAACCAATGACAGCAATAATGGCAACTTGGAAGTAAATGTTATTGGTTAAGTTTGGATCTTTAAGCAAAACCATACCTAAGAAAGTTAAACCAATCGCACCGACAATACCTAAAGGAATGACCAGCAGTACAGAGAATGGAATAGACCAGCTTTCATAAAGGGCAGCAAGACATAAGAACACGATTAACATCGATAACGCATAAAGTCCGGCAGTTTGCGAACCTGCTTCACGTTCTTCTAAAGATAAACCAGTCCATTCATAATCAAAACCAGTCATACCCATCGAAGGAAGTTTGGCCATGATTTCTTCCATTGCCAACATTGCATCACCCGAGCTGACACCCGGTGCAGGTGTACCTTGAATATTAACCGATGAAATACCGTTATAACGTTCAAGACGTGGTGAACCATAGGTCCATTCACCTGTAGCAAAGGCAGAGAAGGGAACCATTTGCCCAGCAGTGTTGCGTACATACCACTTGTTCAGATCTTCAGGCATCATACGTGCATCGGGAACAGCCTGTACATACACTTTCTTCACACGACCACGATCGATGAAGTCATTGATGTACGCACCACCCCAAGCAATACTCATGGTGCTGTTAATTTCTGAAATACTAACGCCCATAGCGCTGGCTTTTTCATTATCAACATAAATTTTATATTGTGGCGTATCTTCTTGACCGTTTGGACGGACACCTGCAAGACGTTTGTCTTGAGCCGCCATACCTAAAATCATGTTACGAGCAGTCACCAGTTTTTCATGACCATTACCCGCAGAATCTTTCAGCATAAAGTTAAAGCCAGCAGAAACACCCAATTCTGGCATTGCAGGAAGCTGCAATGGCATGATGTAAGATGCATCTTTAGCAATCACATTGAGCGCCATACCACGTTGGATAATGGCACCAATTTGAGATTCAGGCGTGGTACGTTCGCTCCAGTCTTTCAACTGAATAAATGCAAGACCCGCATTTTGACCTACACCCGTGAACGAGAAGCCCGCAACACTAAAGAGAGATTCTACATTGGCTTTTTCACCTTCCATAAAGAAGCCCGTCATTTGATCAATGACTTTTTCAGTACGGTCAAGGGTCGCATTCGGCGGAAGTTGAACCAGCGTCATCACGACGCCCTGATCTTCATCAGGTAAGAATGAACTTGGTAGGTTTTTAAAGAGGAACAACAAACCAACAAGCACCACAGCGTAAATTGCGCCCGCAATGAACTTGTGAATCAGAAGCTTGCCGACCCATTTTTGGTAGCCTTCAGCCATGCGTTCAAAGCGATGGTTAAACCAACGGAAGAAGCGCGCAAAAATACCATTACTTTGCTCTTTGTCTTTATCGTGTTGTTTCAGCAACGTTGCACAAAGCGCAGGGGTAAAGGTCAAAGCTACAAGCAATGAGATAATCATTGCGGTCACGAGAGTGATAGAGAACTGACGGTAAATAACACCCGTTGTTCCACTAAAGAACGCCATCGGTACAAATACTGCGGTTAATACCGTGGTAATACCAATTAAGGCACCCGAAATCTGCTTCATCGACTTTTCAGTTGCGGCAACAGGATCGAGGTGTTCTTCAACCATCACCCGTTCTACGTTCTCGACCACAACAATGGCATCATCCACCAGCAAACCGATGGCAAGAACCATGGCAAACATGGTCAATGTATTAATGGAGAAACCAAATACGTTAATGATGGCAAACGTACCCAACACCACGACAGGAACAGCCATGGTTGGAATAATGGTTGCACGCCAGTTCTGTAAGAACAGGAACATCACAATAAATACAAGAATAATCGCTTCAATTAAAGTATGAACCACACTTTCAATTGAAAGTTTGATAAATGGAGTCGTATCGTACGCCAGTTTATCTTGTAAGCCATTTGGGTAGTTTTTACGTAATTCTACTAAACGTTCTTCAACTGCTGCTGCTGTGTCTAAAGCATTAGCACCTGTTGCAAGTTTAATGGCTACACCACCAGCAGGCTTACCATTGAATTTAGAAGTAAACTGATAATTGTCCGAGCCTAATTCAACTTTAGCCACATCACCTAAAGTAACTTTTGCACCAGAACCCATACTTTTCAAGAAAATATTTTGGAACTGTTCAGCCGTTTGTAAAAGACTTTGTGCATTAACTGTAGCATTGAGGACTTGACCTGCAACTGCGGGTGCACCGCCTAATTGACCCACTGCCACTTGTGCATTTTGGGCACGTAAGGCAGCAACCACATCACTTGGTGTGAGTTGGAAACTCGTCAATTTTGCAGGGTCTAACCAAATACGCATGGCATAAGAACCACCAAATACTTGTATTTCACCTACACCCGCTACACGACTGAGTGGTTCAGAAATATTTGAATTCACATAGTCTTTAATGTCGGCATCTGTGAGTGAATCATTCGGGGAATAGAATGCCAATACTTGTAAGAAGCTTGCGCCAGATTTCGTGACTTTTACACCCTGACGTTGCACATCTTCAGGAAGCAGTGCAGTCGCGGATTGTAATTTATTTTGTACTTGAACCTGAGCAATATCGGGATCGATACCTTGTTCAAAATTCAAAGAAATTGAAGCTTGACCGTTACCCGCACTATTTGAAGAAATATAGCGCAAGCCATCAAGACCGTTCATTTGCTGCTCAATGATCTGGGTCACTGTATTTTCTACAGTTTCAGCAGATGCACCTGGATAAGTTGCAGCAATGGTGACCGTTGGTGGAGCAATGGTCGGATATTGTGCAATTGGCATGCCGCTGAGGGTTAAAATACCCGCCAGCATAATTACCAATGCAATCACCCATGCAAAGATTGGGCGATGAATAAAAAATTGAGCCATTCAGTCTACCCCTTATGTATTTGAAGTAGCTTTTTGTTCAGCTTTAGGCTGTGCTGGTTTGTCTGCTTTATTTGCTTCTGCCGCAGGTTGTGCAGCAGCACCTTGAGGGGCAGCTGCTTGAGGCTGATAAGGCTTAGCAACCACGGTTGCACCTTCTTTGACCTTCGCTACACCATCAACAATTACTTTCTCACCAGCGGTTAAGCCGCTCGTTACGATCCAATCTTTACCTTGTACACCGACAGTTTCAACAGGGCGTGTCTCAACCACACCTTTGGCATTTACCACCATGGCGATTGCTTGACCAGTCGGGGTACGGGTAATGGCTGCTTGAGGAATCAAGATGGCATTTGGAATCACACCTTGTACAATTTGAGCCGTCGCATACATACCCGGAAGCAACAAATGATTTGGATTCGGGAATACCGCACGTATGGTAATCGTACCTGTATCTGGATTCACACTGGCATCAGAGAATGCAAGACGACCTTCAACAGGGTAGTAGCTACCATCTTCTAGCTTCAATTTTACTTTTGTATTGTTGCTGCTATCTAAACGACCTTGGCTCAGTTGTTGACGTAAACGTAACAATTCAGAGCTGGATTGGTTGATGTCGACATAAATCGGGTCTAAACGCTGCACAGTCACTAAAGGATCTGCTTGGCTTGCCGTGACTAAGGCACCCACTGTTACTGTTGAACGGTTGGTTTGACCTGAAATAGGCGAACGAACTGTAGAAAAACCGAGGTTAATTTCAGCATTTTTTAGTTCAGCTTGAGTGGATGCCACATCTGCTTCAGCTAACTTCACTTGGGCAACCATATCATCATAGTCTTGTTTTGAAATGGCATTCGTGCCGACAAGTTGACGATAACGACCTTCTTTAACACGTAACGCATTTAAGTTGGCTTGTTGGCGATTCAGTGCAGCACGTGCACTATCAACGCTAGCACGGTTGGTACGTGAGTCAATTTCATACAACGCTTGACCTTCACGAACATAACTACCTTCAGTGAATAGACGTTTGAGAATCACACCACTGGTTTGAGGACGGACTTCAGAAATTTCAAATGCCGTGGTACGGCCTGAGAGTTCTACCGATTGCTCTACGCTTTGTGGTTGAGCAACAATGACACCGACTTCAGTCGGAGGCATTTTTTGGGCAGCAGCAGCTTGCTGTGCATCCTTAGGATCTTTGCTACAACCAACAAGTGCAATACTTGTTGCTAATGCGCAAGCGGTTAGGGCGGGCGCCCATAGCTTTGCAGACATCATTGTTCCACCTCGATTAGATTATTATCTAAAAATTAAATCTAAAAATTAATTTGTTTTCTGTGACTAAATTTGGCATACAACAGATAAAGTAGTGTGATCCAAATAAAAGCTATGCTCCAACCTGCTAAGACATCAGAGGGGAAATGCACACCAAGGTAAACCCTGGAAATTCCCATCATCAACAACCATGTAACAGCACAAACGCAAATCAGTTGATGCTTTGAATGTTTTTGACTTAAATAAATTGCAAGACAGCCCAACGTCGCGGCATAAACACTATGAGCACTGGGAAATGAAGCACCATAGCTTTGGACCAGATGATAGATTTCAGGTGGTCGCGGTCTTGAAAATATATATTTGAGTAGCCACACTGTGGCAGTACTTCCTATAAGGCCTAAACCAATAAAAACAACATTTGTATACTTTTTGTACCAGCCTTGATGGAAACACCATAAGGAGGTTAAAAATAGAACAAATGGTATACCCCCCATAGCGGAAAGTATGATGGCGATCGTATTTAAATGTACTGTGCGATGTTGGCTTATCCATTCGACAATCACTAGATCAAAGTGAATGAGTGAAGGGATAAAAAGCACTAATACATTGAAAAAAAATAAGAAAAATCCTACACCAAGCAACCAATAAGGCATTTGATTGACCTTTGTTATATTAGCCAATTGAAGCATGGCCAATTAATGCTTAAAGTGTACTCATCAGTACACTTTATTTCAAGTGCGTGTAAATTATACTCATTTCTTTTTTACTCATTTTTAAATGAGAAGTAAAACAAAAAATTACTTAGGTGGGGATTTTTGTGATGAAGGGGATTCATCCACTTCTAATGGAGTCTTAGGTGGCCAAAAAAAGTCACTTGGTCTGGTCAAGAAATGAGTGAGTACCAGTTTAGCCAGAGGCTTCCATTGTTCAAATCGAACCCGTCGTGCACGCAGTGCCACAATAATGGTGAGGGTAAAGCTGACAAATAAGTTCGTCAGGCCAATCAATAACACGCCTAAAAATGACACAAAAATCAAGCCAATTTCAGGACTACCATTAATATTCATTAAGCCTTGAATAAAGTTGGCAGAAGCAAACGCAATATGTCGAATATCGAGGGGCAGACCTAAGATGAAGCCAATGGTGCCCATGCTTCCGAGCATAATGCCGAATAAAAAATTCCCTGCCAACGCACCTAAATTACGTTCAATATAAGTAGCAAATTTATTCAGGCGTTCTTGTCCCAAGATCAGTTTGAGATGCGCATGGGCTTGTAAACGTGGACCAACTTTGCGGTACACGGCCATGTTGTCAAAGTAACCTGCAATCAGCCCCGAAAAAAACAAACAGACACCTGCAATGGCCGCATGTGGAATGGCCAAAGACGTAAAAGGGTTGAGTGAGTGTAAGGTTTTGGTGGCTCTGGCATGATTCAAGAGCGGTTCATCCATCCCGTATTGCCAGAGCAGGGTAATGACTGCCGCAGTTGGAATGGCAATTGAAATGTTGCCTAAAATCGCAATAAATTGAGTGCGGATAATATTAATAATCAGTGCTGCAAGTTCAGCAATCTGTGCGGTTTTAGAGCCTTTACGATGCTGTACGGTAGCAGCTAGTGCAGCGGCTGTCATCGCAGGTTGTTTGGTTGCAACGGTAAAATGCAAAACGTGAATCAGCATAAAACCAAGTGAGTAGTTCATGCTGAAAATAAAAGCCTGCATCATGGGTGCCAAGACCATACGTGCTGACAATATTTTAAGTGTTGCCATGGTGGCAATAATCACCCCTGCACCAGCAGCGGACTTGTACATCGACCAAAAGCCCTGCTTGTCAGTACTTACATAATGCTCACCGGTTTTACTGGCATTTTCTGTGACTTGTAAGGCAATCAGTTCACTGTTGGTTGCCAAAAGGGATCGAACACTACGCTCACTATAAATTGCGGTGGTGATATCCACCATTAGCAAGCCTAAAGATTCATAGCGAATTTTATCTTCATCCACAATCAAATTGAGTAACAGTTCAATTCGGTCTAGACATTGCTCAAGCAAAGAAAGCAGATAGGTCAGGCTAAGGCTGACGCCAATTCTTTTGGTGGCACGGCGAATTTTTAACACCACATCACGGCATTGCTCAATCATCACCAAGGCTTGTGCGGCATCGGATGGAACCGTTACGGCTATGTCGTCTGTATTGTGATGTAGCTTTTTATAATGCTGAATGAACTCTACAATTTCTCGATTTTGTACCAGAAAAGGTGATTCATATTCGGTTAAGTCGGGTTGTGCATTGATGAACTCAGGATAAAGCCCGATGCCACTGATCCGATAAGATAAAACAGTAATCGCTTTAATCAGCTCACTTTTAATTTTAAGCTTTTCTGATTGATTGCCGTGACCTTGATTGAGTAATGCAAATAACTTTTGCCAATCATCACTCGAAATGCTGTCCAGCCAATATTTATCACTACGTTGATAAAAAACGCGACGGACTAAATCTTGCAGTTGGCTTTCATCATTAATCAGCGGCAGAAAATGAGCACCTAAACGTTGGGCGAGCTGATTCCAAAATCCATCGAGTGATAAAATACCGGTGTCGGCATATAAACTGGTTTGTTTGTATTGGCTAATCAGTTTTAAGATAAACGTTTGTAATGTGGATGCAGCATGGGGGGTAATCAGCAGCACTTGTAAGAAAGCTTGAAATTTTCTGTTGATTTCTTCGTGATTTGTAGAGTCTATTGGTCGAATACGATTGACCAATTCAATGAGTAGCGAATCATCAAGAACAGCTTGATGAGACTCAAGCTGCTCCTGCATGGTTAAAAATAGATCATTAAAATTTATATGCATAGGCGAATGTAAAATCTATTCTCATGAAATTCATTATTGAATTCGATTTAAAGCAAGTTGAGTCAAGTTAACCAGTGCTTGGCGGTATTCACTCTCTGGTAGTCGGTCTAAAGCATGTAGTGCAAATTGAGTTTCTTCAGTGGCACGTTGGCGGCAATAATCGAGTGCGCCACAGTTTTGCACAATTTCAATCACGCGGTCGAGTTGAGCGATACCACCCGTTGCAATACTTGAACGCACAATTTCATGTTCTTGATCTGTGGTCTTCTGTAATGCTGAAATTAATGGCAAAGTCGGTTTACCTTCCATTAAATCATCACCAATATTTTTACCTAATGTTTCCGCATCAGAGGTGTAATCTAAGATGTCATCAATAATTTGGAAAGCATTACCAAAATGACCGGCAAAGATTCGCAGTGGTTCACGGTATTCTGGTGTACCGGTTAAAATGGCAGCGCCTTCAGTTGCCAATTCAAATAAGCGTGACGTTTTACCGTGAATAATATCGAGATAAGTTTGTTCTGTGGTTTCAGGTTGATGTTGTGCTTGAAGTTGTAGTACTTCACCTTCGGCAATTTCACAGGTTCCTGTAGAAAAATCTTTCAGTAAGGTCATGTCGTTTAAATCGACCAACAAATCGAAAGCACGGGAAATCAGGAAGTCACCGACTAAAACCGCAGTTTGATTATTCCATGTGGCATTGGCAGTGGGGCGACCACGACGTAAGCCTGACTCATCAACGACATCATCATGCACCAGTGTTGCAGTGTGTAGCATTTCAATAATGGCCGCCAATTTACGTTGACGTTCTAAATCGGTCGCACCACATGCTTTTGCTGCCAATAAACACATAATAGGGCGCATGCGTTTACCGCCTGCTTCAACCACATGCTTACTTACAGCCATGACTAAGGCGACTTTTGACGTAATCCCTTCATTAATAAACGTGTCCATCGCAGCAAAGTCTGAAGCAACAGGAGCGAGAATATCTTGCTTAAAGTCGATGGCCATATGAAGAGAAACCTCTATAAAATTGAATTGCTTATTATATAGTGTAGCAATTATATCGAGTGATATAGCGAAGATCTTAATATAGATGTTTAAATCATGACTAAGCAAATGGTTTTATCTTAGGCCTAATTCTAACAACTAATATAATATGTGACTTGGCTGGCATTTTGTAGTCTATTCTATATTGGTAGCGAATTGATTTTAAAAATCTATTTCATTTTATAAAATCTCAGCTTTAGATGTCGCAATCTTTTCTTTTTAGTGATTTGATTGTTTAGAAAATAAGCATGGGTAAGGCGCAAAAAAACACTAAAATGGCTTGTCGTTTGATTTATTATCACTTAATATGTTTGCCCTTAGATATCCCCCAGTGGCGCTCGTATTAAGATTGATATATTCCTTTATCAACACGACGACACGGGCATGTTTGGAGTACATTATGTACGCAGTAATCCAAAGCGGTGGTAAACAGCACCGTGTTGTTGAGGGTGAAACCCTTAAAGTAGAATTGTTGAAAGCTGAAACCGGTGCAACTATTACGTTTGATGACGTATTAATGCTTGTAAACGGCGAAAGCATTCAAATTGGTGCTCCAGTTGTTGCTGGTGCTACAGTAACTGCTGAAGTAGTTAGCCACGGTCGTCACGACAAAATCCGTATTGTTAAAATGCGTCGTCGTAAGCACTACCGTAAACAACAAGGTCACCGTCAATGGTTTACCGAGTTGAAAATTACGACTATTTCAGGCTAATTACGAGGATTTTGACACATGGCTACTAAAAAAGCTGGTGGTTCGACACGTAACGGTCGTGACTCGAACCCAAAAATGTTAGGCGTTAAAATGTACGGTGGTCAAGCTGTGACTGCTGGTAACATCATCGTTCGTCAACGTGGTACAGAATTCCACGCTGGTGCAA
>OBMA010001771.1_pt1 | contig 13013 bp, 7 predicted proteins | sample 1539141 | NCBI WGS metagenome assembly OBMA01 (sample SAMEA3991484, study PRJEB22521) | metagenome | biome: anthropogenic terrestrial biome; feature: sewage plant; material: raw primary sludge | place: Sweden | collected 2012-09-26 | reverse complement strand
TGAGGATAATCACTACCTTATTGAATATTGTGATGAAGGCATCAAGGAATGTGATTTCCACACCTTTCTCCACCATTGGGAAAAAGAACGGAACAAGCAAAGCCGTAATAAAATTGGAAAGAAACGTATAAGTGGTCATCGACGCAGCATTACCCCCCAGCTTACCTGTGATGACAGCTGCTGCTGAAGCCGTCGGACAAATGGTACATGCTAATATGCCTTCTATAACATATTTGGTATCGATATCCTTGACTGACAGGATCAACAAAAGAACCGCTATAGTCATGACGACCTGAAGCAAAAGGAGATAAACCTGCCACCGCTCCGGTTTCATATCACGTATTTCAACTTTACAGAATGTGACAAAGAGCATGGCAAAAAGCAGCCATGGCATAAGGGAAAGAAGTATAGGGGCAAAAAGTTGGGACGGAGCATCTAATACAGGTACATTTGTAAACACAAAATAGACAACTGCTCCTAGTATCATTGACACTGGAAGAGTCCAATCTTTTAAAAACCTAATTATTCGAGACATGATGTATTTTCAATAAAACGATACAAAAGTAGTCAAATTCGGTCAATTATTCGTATTTTTGCAGCCGCTTTGCTATAAAGCAGAGCTTTTTTAACAAATCAATTTATGTACAAAACAGTTACAAACAGGCGCAACGTCTTACGGTTTAAACAGTTTAACCGTAAGAGTTACTCCCTTTTTGCATCTATTGGACGTGAAGTGATCATCGGTACGCTAAGTATTTCCACTTTGACATTTGCCAAAGCTGAAAGCGTCAGCACACAACCGATGAAGCACGACTCAATCCCAGGAATGAGCAAAAAGGAGGTACTTCTCGACGAGGTAAGCGTCACCGGGTCAAGAGCACCCATGACTGCACTACAGTCAGCAAAGATTGTTACTGTAATCACACGTGAGGATATCGATCGTGCGAATGCAGAGAGTATTAACGACCTATTAAAAATGGCCACGGGCGTGGATGTCCGTCAGCGCAGTGGCTTCGGAGTTCAGACGGATATCAGTATCGACGGCGGGACATTCGACCAAATTACCATTCTATTGAATGGCGTGAATATCAGCAACCCACACACTGGCCATCTTGCCGCCGACTTCCCCGTAGACTTAAAGGATATTGAACGTATAGAAGTGCTTCAGGGCGCATCGGCACGTGTCTTCGGATGTTCGGCATTCAGTGGAGCCGTCAATATCATTACTAAGTGTGACAGCAGAAGCAATATACGCATCGGTACTGAAGGTGGTTCTTTCGGCACTTTCGGCACTAGCGCAGGAGTAAATATTGCCAGAGGAGCATGGCGAAATAGTCTCAGCGGTGGTTATCAGCAGTCGGACGGAGGGACAGACAATAGTGACTTCAGACGTCGTCGAACATTCTACGAAGGAGCTTATAACTCCAATCGTCTGGATTTACAATGGCAGGTAGGATTGAGCTCCCAAGATTATGGGGCAAACACATTCTACACCTCGAAGTTTAATAATCAGTACGAAGAGAACAGACGATACCTGACTTCTGTTACGGGTGATATCAAATTACTGAAAGGCAATAAACTCCATCTACTGCCTACCCTATACTGGAACAGAAGCAAAGATCATTACCAACTGGTACGCAACACGAACTTTGGTGAGAACTATCACAACACGGATGTAACAGGTGCTGGTATCAACAGTCATATAGAATGGACACTTGGAAAGACTGCCCTTGGAGCTGAGATACGTCGGGAAAGCATTCTCAGCACATCATTAGGTGCCCTCATGGACTCTGCTGACTTCAAGAAGGTAGACGATACCGACATCTTCTATACCCATAAAGCTCATCGGACAAACACCAGTATCTATCTGGAACATGACATCATACTACGTGAGTTTACCCTTTCCGCAGGTGTGTTGGCCAATCGTAATACAGGTCTTGACAACGACTTCCGTTTCTATCCCGGCGTAGACATATCTTACCGTCCATCAGAGAATTGGAAGATATACGCATCATGGAACAAAGCACTGCGCATGCCTACGTATACCGACTTGTATACGAGTAACAGTGTACAAACAGGTGATGTAAATCTCAAGCCAGAACGCAACTCGGTGGTCAAGGCAGGTGTACGCTATCGAGGCCACGGTATCGAAGGCGTGATGAGTGGTTTCTATAGTCAAGGCAGAGATATGATTGACTGGGTATATCAAGCCTCATCATCCACGAAATATAAAGCGATGAATATCGGCAAGCTGGACAATCAGGGACTATCAACCGACTGGACTTTTGATATTCCGGAAATCATCAGCAACAGGAATTTCTTGATTACGCAAGTGAAATTGGGCTATGCCTATCTTTATCAGAAACATGAGACTGATCAGGAGATATTCAAATCATTATACGCTTTGGAATATCTTAAGCATAAATTTACCGCAGTAGTAGATCATAAGATATGGAACAGACTGTCAGCATCATGGAGCCTGAGATGGCAACAGCGTATGAACGGTTATTCTCCCTATACAAAGATTGACTGTAAAATACAGTGGAAAGCTGACAAATATAACCTCTATGTAAAAGCCGATAATATCATGAATCACCGCTACTATGACCTTACCGACATCAGACAACCAGGAATATGGATCATGGCTGGAGGTAATTACATCATTAACTTATAACATCTTCCCGCAGATTATACTTGATATAGAACATTATTTTTGCTATACTTAAAGTAAATCTGCGGGATTTTCTTGATTTGCATTTTATTTTACTTATTTTTGCGGTTAATCTTAATACTATTAACCACAAAGTCATGACAAGAAAGTTTTATCTTTTAGCCTCTTTACTTATTGCAGAGACCGCCCTTACAACAGTGAAGGCACAAGAGAACACCCCACAAGCTGGTAACCTACAATGTAATTCTATCGACGTAAGCCGGGACTTCTCGGATTTTACTCACATCTTCTTCTTTGCCGACAGTCTGGCTTCTTTCAATCCTCAGACGGGAGAAGGAACAGTAAAATGGAAACGACAGAATCTGTATACACGTCAAGCATTCAACACGAACACGATTCTTCCTCAACCGATTAAGATGCTTGATTTTCCAAATACAGCTTACGAAAGTGACCCCACGTTAAAGTTCTCGATTGACTTCATCAATGGACGTACGGTACGCATCCGTATGCTTACGTCAAAGATTGAGCCGAAGAGCGACTCCCCTATGTTAATATCAAATCCAATAAATGCTGGTGGATGGAAATTTACAAAACAGACCAACGGATACCGTTATGAAGGTGAGAATGGAAGTATTGTCATCCAAACCTATCCTTGGAGGGTAATGCTTTATGACAAAAAAGGTAAGTTGATGACCTCCACGCGATGCTGGAAAGACAATGACACTACCCAAGTAAAGGTGTTACCATTCTGTTTTATTCGCCGTGGCAACGACAATTCTCGTCGTATCAATCTTGTCTTCTCTATCTCACCCGATGAGAAGATAGTAGGTTGTGGTGAGTCTTTTACCTCTATCAATAAGGTGGGACAGAAACTGAACCTCTATGTCACCGACCCACAAGGTCCGGAGACACTGGATATGTATAAGCCGATACCGTTCTTTATGAGTAGTCGGGGGTATGGCATGTTTATGAACACATCGGCACCTGTCACCTGCGACTTCGGAGCTTCTTATGTAGGGGCAATGAAACTGTTTATGGCCGATGAGATGTTCGACGACTTCATTTTTTTCGGTCAGCCAAAAGATATTCTCAACGAATATACCTCCATCACTGGCAAAGCACAAATGCCTCCTTTATGGAGCTTCGGCACTTGGATGAGCCGCATCTCATACTTTTCTCAGGAAGAAGGTATGGGTATCGCAAAGAAACTACGTGAGAACAAGATTCCTGCGGATGTAATCCATTTTGACACAGGATGGTTTCAGACCGACTGGCAGTGCGACTATATCTTTGACCCGACACGTTTCCCCAATCCACAGAAGATGATAAGCGACCTGAAGAATGACGGCTTCCATATCTCACTATGGCAACTCCCCTATTTCACTCCAGGCAACAGATATTATCAGGAAATCATTAACAACGGCCTCTGCATCAAAAATGCTGATGGGACTCTGCCTTATGAAGATGCAGTGCTGGACTTTTCTAATCCTGCTACCGTCAAATGGTATCAGGACAAACTCACCAACCTGTTAAAGATGGGTGTAGGCGCTATCAAAGTAGACTTCGGTGAAGGTGCCCCTATTGACGGTTTTTATGCTTCAGGGAAAGGTGGACTCTACGAACATAATCTCTATCCATTACGTTATAACAAGGCCGTTGCAGACATCACTACCAAGATAAGTGGCGATCATATTATCTGGGCACGTAGTGCATGGGCAGGATCGCAGCGTTATCCTATACACTGGGGCGGCGATGCTGCTAATACGGATATGGGAATGCTCTCATCCCTGCGTGGTGGACTCTCCTTCGGACTTAGCGGCTTCTCTTTTTGGAGTCATGACATTGGAGGTTTTGTAGTTTCCACTCCAGAGAATCTATATCGTCGTTGGCTTCCTTTTGGATTCCTTACCTCTCACAGCCGTGCCCACGGAGCACCTCCAACAGAGCCATGGCTCTATAACGAAAGTTTCGTAAAGGCCTTTCGCAGCTGTGCTGAGATGAAATATCAATTGATGCCTTATATCTATGCTCAGGCAAAAGAGTGTACAGAGAAAGGATTACCGATGGTGCGGGCATTATGTATTGAGTACCCGGACGATCCTGCAGTATGGACTATTGATAACGAATATCTGTTCGGGCATGACATGCTCGTTGCGCCATTGTTTGAGGATGGGACTTCCAGATATGTCTACCTGCCAGCTGGAAAATGGTTTGATTACCAGACAGGGAAAATTTATGAAAAGGGATGGAATGAAATAACTGTGGGTAAGATACCTGCAGTGATTATGATACGTGATGGTGCCATCATTCCTCATATCGCATTGGCACAGTCGACAGACAAGATGGATTGGAGTAACATTACCTTGAAAGCATATCTTTCCGACGTCTCTACAGCCACGGGGTTACTCTGTTTACCAAGTGACAATAAGATCATTCAACTAACAGGGAATCGTATCGATAATAATAATTTTAATCTGATAACACCAACACCAGCAAAAGTCAGCTTTAAAGTAGACCTAAAGAAATGATGCGATCATCATTTACTGAATACGTAAAGATATATAGATAAAAAATAAGATAGAATATTTATTGATATTCTATCTTATTTTTTTATTTTTTCAACTTGAATGAATTTTCTATACCAGAGATCTCATCATAGAAATTACGATCAATCTTTAACCTTATCTCCACCTGTGAACAACTGTGGATTACAGTGGAGTGATCACGCCCGCCTATAAGCTGTCCGATACGTGATGCAGGCATTCGTGTATATTTCTGAGCAAGATACATGGATACTTGACGTACCTCCACATATTGACGTTTTCTACTCTTACTGAACACATCATCTACGGTTACACCGAAATGATGGCACACTTTATCCAATATATCATCGACTGTAAGTGGATGATTATCAACCTTTACAGCACGTTTGATGACACGCTCAGCCAGTTTCATGTCAATGTTACTATTGTAAACCACAGAGTAAGCCATCAGCGAGTTGATAACACCTTCAAGGTCGCGCACGCTACCATTAGCTGTCTCAGAGATAAATTGAATAACATCTTCAGGGATATTCAAACCGTCACGACGTATCTTACTATGAAGGATATCCTTGCATAACTCCACATTCGGTTTTTCTAGCTCTGCGATAAGACCACAACAGAATCGGGTCAACAGACGTTCATTCATACCCTTAAGATCAACAGGAGGACGGTCACAAGCCAGAATGATTCGCTTGCCGTTACGAAACAGATGGTTAAAGATATGGAAGAAAGTATCTTGCGTCTTTGTTGCTGTCACCCACTCCTGAATATCATCAACAATCAATACGTCGATAGTCTGATAAAAATTAATAAAGTCATTCGTCGTATTATGAAGAACAGCATCAGTATATTGGACCTGAAATAAGCGGGCACTTACATAAAGCACACGTTTCTGAGGATACAACTCTTTTACCTTGACACCGATAGCATTGACAAGATGGGTCTTACCACAGCCGGAAGGACCATAAATGAAAAACGGATTGAAAGTTGTTTTATTAGGATGTTCAGCAATTGACATACCCACAGAACGTGGTAACTTATTACTATTACCCTCAATGTAATTAGAAAAATTCTGATTCGGATTGAGCTGGGGGTTCAGTTGCTGCGGTTGTGCAGCATCTAATGACGTAGGAGTCTTATTACCACGGCTGGTAGCAGCAGTAGCGACAGTAGCTGTCACAGGCTCTGATTCTACATCCTGAGACAAGTTGTGAGCCTTATCTGTCAACACGCGATAAGTTAGTCGAACATTCTGACCAAAGAACTTTGTAAGAACCTTAGACATCAGCTCGACATAATACTCCTCTAGATATTCATACACGAAAGGACTTGGAACCTGAACAAGCAAGGTTCTCGTTGATTCTGAGTAAGACTCAAAAACAATCGGGGTAAACCATGTCTTATACTGTTGGTCAGAGACATTTTCGCGTATAAATTTAAGGCATTGCTCCCATATTTTACTTGGATTTTCTTCCATTTTAAAACTTCACGTTGACAATCAAATAAGTATAATTTAGATTTTCAATTTGCAAATTTCGGAAACTTTTTCCATAAAAGCAAATCATCAAGTTTATTAAAAATCATCAGATTATCACAAGTCGCTAGATTACAGCCAATTAAAGAGATTATTGAAATTATCTCAAATTCTCCTATTGTACACCATATAAACCAATGATAATCAGATGATTGAATACAAAAAGTGTAAAAAAATACAATTCTGTTTTTCTTATATAAAACCCTCTTCAAACTTAGACATATTAGGCTTTTACGTTTTTCGTCTGAAATAAATTTTTCACCCCATCTATTTATACAAAATAAAAATAAGAGGATGTATAAAAAGAACTGTTACTTATCTTTCTTACCGAAAATCGAGAAGTGAACATAGCGTTTAGGATGTTCACGCAAGTTGACGACAAGCGAGTCGGCATTACGCATTGTGCTATTAAGATTATTGTATAGCGACGGATCATTCATCATCAACCCAAGAGTTCCCTGATTAGTATTAAGACGATTTGTAAACTGCTCAACGTTATCGAGAGTACCATTCACTTTTGCCATTGTTCCAGCTACATCAACCTGACTCAGTTTGCCAGTTATCTTGTCTGCATTATCAAGTACCTTGTCCGCCCTTGTTACCATACCAGGTAATTCTTTATTCAATCCGGTCAAAAGGATATTCAACTCAGATGTAGAAGTCTTCAGGTTAGACGTCACCCCCTCCACATTATGCAATGAAGCTGCTAAAGCGGGATCAGCAAGTAACTTATTCACACTGGTAAGTATAGAATCAAGCTTGGGCAACATCTTTTCTACAGCAGGGATCATATTCTTCACCTGTCCTAGAGCACCATCATTGATACCACCTTTGATTGTATCTCCCTCCTCCACTTTCTCGCTCGGATTATTGGCCAGTAGCAGATTCACCTTCACGGTACCCAGCATCTCGCTCACCAGCTCTGCACTACTACCTTTAGGTATACGCATATTTTTATTCACAGAGATCTCCACGATGATTCCTCCACGATGAGTATAATCATAAGTTATAGATTTCACCACACCCACCTTATATCCGTCGGCATACACCGGGCTAGACACCGACAATCCAGTGATGTCATTAAATGACAGACAATAACGGCTGCTATCTGAAAATATATTTAAGCCTTTTAAGAAGTTAAGTCCGAAGAACAAAACTACTATTGCAACGACTAACACGATGGCTATCTTAACCTCCTTTGTAAAGTATTTCATAACTGATTTATTTTCGTTTTGATTTAAACTCACGTATGGCGGTACCAATATCCATTTTTTGACCGTCTTTGAAAGATATTATGAAAGCCTGCGGAAACTTATCCAGCAAAGACTTGCGCAGTCGGTAAACTTCATTATAGTTTGACGAAGCTCCATAAGTATATTTATACATTCCGTTTTCCTGATAGCAATCGACACTGTCGATGCCTTTAAGTTGAGCACTATTTAGAGGAAGGTTACGATTACTAGCAGCAATCTGAACCTTAAACACCGGTTCTTTATCAATCATGTTACTTGTCGGCACATTATTGGTAGTTTGAACTGTATTACTTTCTGTTTCTGTTGGCACCTGCTTTTTAGTATTGTCTACCTGAGTAATTGCAGGGCTGTCGTTATTGTCTACGATTGTCGGCACTTTCGTTTCCGAAGCTATGAAAGGGATTGTCACACCATCGTCATGCTTACTTTTATAAGTGACAAAAGCTTGATAGATACCACGTCCTAAATCCTCAATTCCACTATCTGAATTAAGATATTGTTCCTCGTCGGGAGTTGTTATAAATCCTAACTCAATGAGACAACTCGGCATTGAAGTACACCTGAGTACCAAGAACCCTGCCTGATGCACACCCTTGTCAGCACGATGAGAAGTGTAACACACCTGAGACTGCACTTCCTTCGCCAAATTCACGCTTTTCTCCATATATTTATCTTGCATGAATTCGAACATGATATAACTTTCAGATGAGTTAGGGTTGAATCCCTCATATCGTTTTGAATAATTTTGTTCTACGAGTATCACCGAGTTTTCACGTTTAGCTACGTCGAGATTTGCGGCTGCTCTCGCCATACCCAGTGTGTATGTCTCCACGCCACGTGCTATCCTACCTCCGGGTAGGGCGTTCGTATGAATAGAGACGAAAAGATCTGCTTTATATTTATTGGCAATATTTGCACGTTCATCAAGAGGTATAAAAACATCAGTCTTTCGGGTATAAACCACCTTTACATCAGGGCAATTTCTCTCCACATAACGTCCGAAAACCAGAGCCACATTCAAGTTGATATCCTTCTCTTTTGAGTATACCCCCAAAGCACCGGCATCGCGACCACCATGACCAGCATCGATAACAAGAGTGAAACGACGGTTTTGGCCGTAACAGACAGAAGTTAAAAACACTAGTAACAGTAACAATAAACGAAGTATCCTTTTGCCCATAAATATCTAATATTATGCAAAGCTAACTTTTTTTGGCGAAAACTACAAGCTTTTAGATAGTTTTTTCATTAATAAAGCATAATTGAACCCCGGCGCCACCGCAATCAGCCCCCATAGGAGGGTTTTGCTTTGTCACAGAGATATCAACCATTTCCACCTGAGGAAATGTATCCATGATCCTTTTTGCTATTCGTCCAGCCACATTCTCAATCAGCTTTGCCGGTATCATCATCTCCTCCTTCATCAGAGAAAAGACTTCAGCATAATTGACAGTATCATCGACATTATCACTTTCAATAGCTCTGTCGATGCCCACCTTCAGTCGGAGGTTAACGATGAAGATGTCGCCGACAGCCTGCTCCTGTGGGTCGACCCCGTGGAAGGCTCTCAAACGAACATCCTTCATGTATATGAAACTGGATTCCAATCTCATCATTTTATCCGCAACGTGAAGCACCGCAGTTTTTACAGATGAGGCATCCCTCCTGATAGACAAGACTCTCATGTCCACATACAGGGCATGTCTTTCCCTTTGCTTCAGTACCGTCAACAATATATTTCTTTAGGGCACGTTCAACACCGTTCTTCCAAGTATTGATGCTCTCTGAAGCCAGCTGCAATGAAGCAACCAATTTGATCACATGATCGATCGGCATACGATAACGTAACACTCCTGAAATCAGTTTAGCATAGTTCCAATATTCCGGATTGAACTTCTCACTCAGTCCCTCTACGGTTGTTTTATAACCGCGTTTGTTTTCAAACTGGAAGTCATAACGATGCGTACCGTTCTCGTTTGTATTTTTAAGGATGCATCCCTTGGTCACGGTCTTAGGTAATACAATACCCTCTTCATCATCCTGAAGACCGGTAAATATCTCATAAGGATATCCGTTGAGCAGTCCCACAAAAGCCACCCATTTCTCTTTATTATTTTGGAATCTCACCACGTCACATTCAAGTATCTGCGGACGAACCTCAGTCACTATAGGTTGTTTACATGGCATGTTTGCACTCTTATCCTCTTTCTTTGATACAGAAATCATTACGCCAGAACGTGAACCGTCGCGATAAACAGTACATCCCTTACATCCCGACCGCCATGCTTCAACATAGAGTTTATTAACTAACTCCTCATCCACATCGTTTGGCAAGTTAATGGTGACACTGATAGAGTGGTCAACCCATTTCTGGATTAGTCCCTGCATCTTCACCTTCATTAGCCAGTCAACATCATTAGCAGAAGCCTTGTTATAAGGAGATTTGGATACCATCTCTTCTACCTCCTCCTGAGTGTATTTCTTCTTTGAATCATAACCGTTTACCTCCATCCATGTGAGGAACTTACGATGATATACAATATATTCCTCATAAGCATCGCCTACCTCATCAACAAAGTCCACATGGGTCTCAGGATCATTTGGATTAACCTTACGACGACGTTTATACACTGGCTGGAACACCGGTTCAATACCACTGGTAGTTTGAGTCATAAGACTTGTAGTTCCTGTCGGTGCTATTGTCAGACAGGCTATATTGCGTCGGCCGTACTTAACCATCTGTTCGTACAATTTAGGATCAGCCTCCTTGATACGACAGATAAAAGGATTATTCTTCTCGCGTTCCGTATTATATATACCAAATGCACCACGCTCCTGAGCCATGGTCACACTAGAGCCATAAGCCGATAATGCAAGGGTCTTATGTACATCCACAGCGAACGTTGTTGCCTCCTCTGTACCGTAACATAAGCCCATAGCTGCAATCATGTCACCTTCAGCGGTAATGCCTACACCCGTACGGCGTCCCAGACTACTCTTCTCACAGATTTTCTCCCAGAGATGATACTCAGTACCCTTTACTTCGTCGCTCTGAGGATCTGATTTTATTTTCGCCATAATGGCTTTTATTTTCTCAAGTTCCAGATCGATGATATCATCCATCATTCGCTGAGCTATCGCTACATGTTTTTTAAACAGCTCATAGTCAAAATAAGCATCCTTTGTGAAAGGGTTTACCACATAGGAATAAAGGTTTATAGACAACAGGCGGCAAGAGTCATAAGGACAGAGAGGTATCTCGCCACACGGATTGGTAGAGATAGTCTTGAAACCTAAGTCCGCATAACAATCAGGAATACTCTCACGGATAATGGTATCCCAAAACAAGACTCCGGGTTCAGCACTCTTCCATGCATTATGTACGATCTTATTCCAGATTTTCTTGGCATCAGTCTCGTTCTTTACCACAGGTTCACTGCTCTCCACAGGAAACTGCTGCGAATACATGTCACCATTAACGGCGGCATTCATAAATTCATCATCGATTCTCACCGACACATTTGCACCGGTCACCTTGCCTTCAGTCATCTTTGCATCGATGAAAGCTTCGCTATCAGGATGTTTGATACTAACGCTGAGCATCAAAGCACCACGACGTCCATCTTGAGCCACCTCACGAGTGGAATTGCTGTATCTTTCCATAAAAGGTACAAGTCCCGTCGATGTGAGAGCGGAGTTCTTTACAGGTGAGCCTTTCGGACGAATATGTGACAGGTCATGTCCTACCCCTCCACGACGTTTCATCAGTTGTACCTGTTCCTCGTCAATTCGCATGATGGCACCATAAGAATCGGCATCACCCTGTAAACCAATCACAAAACAGTTGGACAACGATGCTACCTGGAAATTATTCCCAATACCTGTCATCGGACTACCGGCTGGAATAATATATTTAAAATGGTCAAGCAGTTTAAAAATTTCTTCTGCGCTTAGAGGGTTCTTGTATTTTTTTTCAACTCTAGCTATCTCATTTGCAATACGCCAATGCATATCATCAGGATCTTTTTCATAGATTTTTCCGTAGCTGTCCTTCATTGCATACTTGTTAACCCACACGCGTGCAGCAAGTTCATCGCCGCGAAAATACTTCAATGAGGCATCAAATGCCTCTTCATAGGAGTATGTTTTCTTTTTTTCCATTACTATTATTTTAATTCTGACTGCAAAGCTACTATTTGTTTATGAATTCTCAAAATAAATAGGCAATAAAAATTTCTCTTTAAATAACTTTCTTTTTTGGGCAACTTTTTATGAGAATTTTAAAATAAAGTTTTCCAAAAGGGACAACTTACGTTTCTCACAAAGAGCTTTCATTTACAAAGATGAAGGGCCCAAATACGTTATCTACATCACAGACAGCCTCAATGCTTTTCAGTCATCAATTATCCAGAGATAAAAATAAATATCATTTAATCAAAAAACGAAGATTAGATTTTGTTCGGTTCGTGATTTATATTATCTTTGTGACTTTAAAACATCATTAAAACATGGAATCACTAAACAATAGAAGAAGTATACGGAAATATTTATCAAAAGATATAAAAGACGATCTACTGAACCGCCTCCTTTCAGAGTCAGAACGCACCCAAACCATGGGCAACCTACAACTGTACAGCGTAGTGGTTACCCGTTCGGAAGAAGGGAAAAAGAAGCTGGCACCGGCACATTTCAATCAACCTATGGTGACAGAAGCTCCGGTCGTGCTTACGATATGTGCAGACTTTCACCGTACCTCAGAATGGTGCAAACTGCGTCAGGCTGTACCGGGATACGGAAATTTTCTATCTTTCATCAATGCAGCCACTGATGCGCTGTTATTCACACAGACATTTTGCAACCTTGCCGAAGAAGAAGGTCTCGGCTACTGCTACCTCGGAACCACAGTCTATTGCCCACAGATGATTATAGACGCCCTGAAGCTTCCGCAACTGGTCATGCCTATAGCTACCATAACTTTGGGTTGGCCGGCAGAAAATCCACCTGTCAGCGAC
>OBMA010001769.1_pt1 | contig 13025 bp, 14 predicted proteins | sample 1539141 | NCBI WGS metagenome assembly OBMA01 (sample SAMEA3991484, study PRJEB22521) | metagenome | biome: anthropogenic terrestrial biome; feature: sewage plant; material: raw primary sludge | place: Sweden | collected 2012-09-26 | reverse complement strand
CGATCTTATGCTATTATAAGAACGTTCTGAACTATTGGTATTCCAAAACCTGTCCACCCGGCAATTATAGTTGCTTCAGCCAATGTTTCAGCTTTTATTTCAGGATCTCCTGTGAATGCATAAATCAAATTCAGCAAAAATCTTACTGTAAACAAATAATTCCTTGCTGTTTCAACATTTTCTTTTGCACTATTTTTTCCATACAAGAGATATTCAACCTCTGCCTGATGATTTACACTTGGTATTTCACCATCGACGAAACTGTTGCCACTAAGTGATTCATCAGATATCGCATTATCCTTATCACCTTTTCCACTTACATAACAGCTGAACATTTCTGTTGCATATTCCTCTATATAGAGTTTATTTCTTCCTGCTGTAAGCATATCTGTCAAGGCATCGAACATTGATGTTCCGGAATTCATAACATTTTTTGCATTATCACACAATTTATCATCACTTGTGCCTGAATCACCTACTTCAATATCCGCATCTCCTGATGCAGCATTCTCTGTAAAAGACCCGGAAATTCCATCATCAACCTTTACATCATCAAGTGAACTTTTAAATACACTATTCTTTTTATCTTTTTCAGCTGATTCTTTTTTTTTATCTTTTGATTTGCAAATACCGCTCAAATATTTATAGAATTCATCGCCCTTAATTGTATCGCTTGATGTTACAGCCGTTTTTTCATTGCCGCCATAACTCAGTTTTGAAAATGCAGTACTATTCAGTTTATCGTAACTATAGTTCAATCCGCTTAATATGTTTTGATAGTTTGAAAAATAATCATTACTGTCAAAATTATAAAGTTTTGTATCATTATAAGAAATATTTTCAATATATTTTTTATCCGTATCACATGCAGTTTTCCCATTATCAATAATGGTTTTTAATGCATTGAATTTTTCATCATCAAGATTTTCAGTTCTACTATCTACTTCTACCTGAGAACTGTTTTTCATTTCTCCCTGTGGTAAATCATTCACTGCATTTTTCCAGGTTTCTTTTAAACTGCTTAGTTTTGCTTCTTCATCCTTTGCTTCTTGCATTTTTTCAGATGCATTTTCCAATGCAGCACTCGCTTTTATAAAATCACTATCAGCCGTACTCAAAATCTGATATGCATCTTTCGCTGAATTTTGAATTCCTTTAGTTGACAGACTATTTTGATAATTCTGCACTATCTTGCTGACATCATATTTCTGCAACTCTTTTCTTATTTTCACCTCATTTTCGTAGTCAGCCCCAGAAGGATTATTCTTTTGATACTCTTGATCATTTACATAGAATATAGAAAAATACTTAGAATACTTTATATCTGACTTATCCACGGTACTATCCCATTTCTTATACATTTTATCTATAGCATCAAGCTTAGCATATTCTCCATCTTCCTCTGCCTTATTTATTAATTCAGAATAATATCTCATGTTCTGACCACTCTTAAGTGTCCCATCTTTCTTTGTTCCTAAAAAACATCTGATTTTTCCGACAGACTCAGCGTAATCAATTATATATGGTGAAATTTCAGACTTTGGATCTGAACCCGCTGTTACTTCTTTCACTGAACTTTCCGGTGGTGAACCTGTATCATAGTTTTTATTTTCCAATACTTTATATTCTGCAAGACATCCAGATACTTTTTGATAATCAGTTTTTATTTTATCAAGATTATTATATTCACTGCTCAATGTGTCTGATATTGTGAGATACTCATCAATTGCATCATATGCAGCCTGCAGTTTTTTCTGAACTTCATTTAATTCTTTATCATAATCCAGTTTTGCATCAACAGCCTTTTTTTGTTTACTGAGTGCTGTAAAAGCTTTAAACTTACTGAGCAATCCATATGATAAACTTGCAGGTGCTCTATATTTCATATACTGAAGTATTTCAGATTTTGTTATCTCTGTATTTTCCAAAGAACTATTTTCTGCATATTTAGCTGTTACATTCGCTTTCATATTCATAAATGTAGAATAACTTGAAGCATCTGATACATTACCAGCATCTGTCAGAGGAACTCTTGTTAAATCCAGATTAGAAGAACTTAATGTTTCATTGAAATATTTACTGACATTTTCAGAAAGTTCCGACTCATCTGCAGACATAGCAAAAAGTCCGTATACATTAGCAATTGTTGTATTATAATCCGCAAGTGCTCCATTCATCGCCATGGATCCAGCATTTGAAGCCATAGTTTTTGCAGTAACAAGTTTTGATGCATCAATTAGCAATCCCTGAAAAACTGTCATTGGAATAAGTATACATATTAAAAATACTGATATTGAGCCCTTTATTTGTTCCATTTTTCTCAAAGGGTCTAATTTTTTCTTTCTATGTTCCACTTGTCTCCCAGTCATCTTTCGCTCTTGCTCACCTCACTGTCAAAACATTTTTTTATGGATACAGCCAACATAATAAAAATTATAATTGACTGCACCCACATGTATTAATTTATTCAATTTACATTTACATCTGATCAACTACCGCTGATAAAAGTATTTAACTTGGTCATAACCGTATTTACAGCTGATATTATTTGATCTTTAAATATTACTGCAACTGCAAGAACAATAACGATAAGAACAATTATTGCCACCATTTCACTGGAACCAATTTCTTCGTTCTGTATCGCCTGAAGGTTCTGTTTTGCCTTCACCTTCAAAAAATCAATTGCTTTTCTTAACATTATCGTTACCCTTCCCTCCTTTCCTATATGTCTTTTATATACCCATGCTTGCAAGCATTGGAACCAAAATAAGAATTAATATTCCGACAAATATTATTGTTGTTGGAATAAGAAGCTGTGATGCTGCCTTGTCACCTTTTTTCTTAACTGTCATTTTCTTTGTTTCCCACATTTCCTTAGACATATCATTTAAAAACATTGTCATCTCACTGCCACCTTTTTTTAAATTCTGAGTTAATGTTGCAGCAAATTTTCTGATTTCTTTCACATTACATCTGTTTGCAAATCCAATATATGCATCAACTTCCGGAATCCCATTTTCCAGATCCTGAACGGTCATCTGCATTTCCTTATATAATTCCCGTTCTCCGCCTAGTGCTACTTTCTTCCATGCATCCCTCATAACCATTCCTGATGTTATTAGCAGCGTCAGCTTAGACAATACATTTGGGAAGTCCAGCATGATTTCCTCTCTCCGTGCTTTTAATTTATCATTTAAATTTTCTTCAAGATAATAAACCAGAAGCATAGACAATATAATGCCAAACAGTGCTACAACTGTTTTACCAGCCATTGCTGACAATAAGATTGCAATTGTTACAAACACCATCAAATATGTGATTTGACCACCTCTTAATACATACAAATGAAATTGTGCATACTTTTTCCCATATATTTCGGATATTTCTTTTGTTCTCTTACGTGATAAGTCATTATTCATATCAAAATGAAATGTATCCATAATCCCAAATCCGATAAAAAACAATTCAGACAGAAAGAATTCGTCACTATCTATAACAGAAATTATCTGGTCAAAATTTTTTTTATATTTAAAATAAATAATCAAACTGAAAATTCCAAATATTGATCCTATGACAGTCAGAATTATTTGTGCCACATTTAACATATTTTTCCCTCAACATATATTTTTAAACTTTTATATTTGTTATCTTTCGCCCCATTACATACGCGACACTGAATATTAACAATGCCACAACCTTAACAGCTATATTTATTGGGGTATTTACTGTAACTGACATACTTCCGCTTCCGCTTAAAACAAGCATAACTACAAGAGGCATAACAATCATAATATTTATTTCATTTTTTCCACTGTTTATCATTGTATCTATTTCTTGTTCCATCTCTATTTTGTCGTTAATCACGCTTCTTGTATCATTAACAACTGTTCTGACATTGGCCCCTAATCTGTTACATGCATCAAATACATCTGCAAAGCTTTGTATATCATCCAACCCGCTTCTATTTGCAAAATCCTGCAGCAGCGCCTCAATTGTCAAGTTGTTATCAATACCGCCGCTTATGATTCCAAGTTCAATTACTATGTCAGCATCCGTACCATATATATTTTGCATATCATAATATGCATCTTTGAATGCATCAGTTGTATTCTTTCCTGACGAATATGAAGACGTCAGCGACTCTAATAAATCTTTAAACTGCATAAGTAATAAATTTTTTCGTTTATCAGTAAGATGATATTTATACAATCGTATGCTTTTGCTCCCAATAAATATGCTTACAATCAGTACAAAAATAATATTTCTAAAGAATACATAAATCACAACCGCTGAAAGTCCAAATCCCAATAAAAATCCAATGATCTTATCAATCACTCTCATATTATAAATATGATAATCATTTGCATTTCCCATGATTCCAGTTAATGGAATATATGTTTTTTCCCATTCTTTACGGCTTAATTTTTTTTTCTGCTTTTTCTTTGCTGATTTTGCTTCTTTTTCCTGGAGTTTAAGTTGTTTTTTATATTCCTTTTGATTTACTCTATCCTGCCCCATAATTGAAATATTCTCCCTATATTACATCTCGTATACCGGAAAGCTGCAGTTTCAAAACCTTTTGCATTTTATTTTCAGTTCTCTTTAGTTCACCGGCAACATGTGATACAGAACTATCTTCACTTTCAACAAATTGATAAAGTGGATTCAAAACTATTTCACCATTTACGCATCCAAGTACCTCTGTAATTTCCATTGTCTTACGGCTGTGATCCCTAAGTCTTGATAAATGAATAATTATATCCAGTGCAGATCCTATCTGCTGCTTTATTGCTTCCAGTGGAAGTCCCGGAGCTCCCTGAAGTACCATTGTTTCAAGACGTGATAACATATCTTTGGTCGAATTTGCATGTCCTGTCGATAATGAGCCATCATGCCCTGTGTTCATTGCCTGTAACATATCCAATGCTTCCCCTCCACGAACCTCGCCAACTACAATTCTATCTGGCCTCATTCGAAGAGATGATTTTATAAGATCAGTCATCGATATACGCCCTGTTCCGGCCGAATTTGCATTTCTTGTTTCAAGACTGACAAGATTATCAACACCTTTTATTTGAAGTTCAGCTGAATCTTCGATTGTTATAACCCTTTCATTATGCGGAATGTAATTTGATAATGCATTAAGGAACGTTGTTTTCCCTGATCCTGTACCACCACAAATAAAAATATTATATTTCGCTTCAACAAGCAGTTTTAACTTATAAGCAATATCCTCAGACAATGATCCATACTTTATAAGTTTTTCTACAGTCATAGGATCTTTAGAAAATTTTCTTATTGTAACAGTCGGACCACTTAATGCTATCGGCGGTAATACAACATTTACACGGGAACCATCTTGAAGCCTTGTATCAACTATAGGTGTTGACTGATTAACTTCTCTTCCTGCCAATCCGACAATTCTCTGAATAATATCTTCAAGTCTTTTATTTGATTCAAATGTATCTTCAAGCTTATGTATTACTCCACTTTGTTCAACAAACACATTATCTTTTCCATTTATCATTACTTCAGTTATTGTGTCATCTGAAAGAATTGTATCTAACACTCCAAGTCCCCTGATTGAACTGAATATTTTTTTTACTGCTGTTACCCGTTCATTTACTGAAATATATTCACCGTCAAGAAATTCATTTAATTTTTTTTCAATTAAATTTTCAAGGTTATCATCTGAAAGATTTTTTAAATCTATATTATTTAAAATATAATCTTTTATTGTCAGCACTATTTCTGACTCTATATATTTTCTTTTCATTTTATTCTCTCAATCTTTCCTATATTGTGGACAAAACTGGAGATTGACTTATTTGATTAATAATTTGTCTCTCCGTTGCATCACTTATACGTTGTATTCCACCTATATATCTGATTGACAGATTATCTATTACTGTGCCTAATTTACTACTGAATCTATTATAAATAAGAACTGATTTTGCTAAGTATTCCTCTCCATTTTTCTTTTCATATTCAATCAGAGCATTATTCATACTATATATCTTAGAATTAGCTGCACTTGATCCATCTGATATAAATATTATTCCATCTGCTTTTGATAATATTTTCAATTGAAATTTTCTGAATAATAATTTCATATCTACAACTATTAAGTCATAGTCTTTTATTGAAATTATTGTTTCAAAAAGTTCTATCATATCGGAATCAGTCATTTCTGTCATATCAAGTACATTAACAGGTTCTGCAAAGTAATCTACTCCTGACTCATCCGTTCTTACATATGATTTTATCCTTATTGAAAGATTTGATTTTTTAGATTTAATAGAATATTGAACATCACTAAATGTATACTCTCCTTCTCCATTAAGAAAAGCAGAGACATTAGAAATTTCGTTCAAATCAAGATATAAAACTTTCATTCCTTTAATAGCTTTATTAATTGCATAACTGAGTGAAACTGTTGTTGTCCCAACTCCTCCACAAACAGAAGTAAAACATACAACTTTTGCTCCAACATCCCCTGTTTTCTGCGAAAAATCATATTTTGTACTCGCTGAATATACGTCTAATATTACTTTATAGATGTTTTCAATTTTCTGATATTTACCTGTTGCTTTTTTCCCGTGATATTCATCTATATCTGAAGAGCTTACTAATATTATTTTTTTTATATCATCATATTTTTCAAATTTATCAACAAACTGTTCTTCAATAAGATATATATCAATATTATTCAATGTTGCCTTTTCGGCTGCATCTACATCAGAAAATGCTATTGGTTCTATCTCAAACGAATATTTTGAATTAAAATAGTCAATAAGATTATTAAGATAATCTTTATTATTATCAATAATTGCAACCCTGATTTTCATTTTTCTTCCCCTGTTTTATTGAATATAACCCCATTTAAATATATATTTTTTTTGATAAACTATATTGTCTTTATTTCTGGCGAAACCTGCACCTGCACTTCGCCCATAAAATCCGCTTTGTTTTCTGTATTATCTATCATACAAATTATTGTTTTTTCATCTCATGCTTTTTCTCTCACATAATTTTATTTCTACATTTCATAATTTATCACAAATTTTTTTAAAAAACGGAAAGTACCGGCAAGCGGTCATATTTCATACATGAGCGGTCAATTATTGCTTTTATAATCTGCATAAATATTGTTATAATGTTTATACATGCTTTATTCTTAAATCAATATAAAAGGGCTGGGGTACTATGTTTATTTCAAAAAAGATAAGTGAAAATATATCTAACCATCTTATATCCAACAATATGATCTCAAAGAATTATGAAATGGCATATAATTATTGTCTGGAATATTTTTTTGATATTATTTTATATAGCATCAACTCAATAATTTTAGGTATATTAACGCATAATATGTTTCATACATTGATATTCTTTATTGTTTTTGTTCCATTAAAAAAATTATCCGGTGGATATCATGCTAAATCCAGAATACTTTGCAGCCTTATATCATATACTTTATTTCTTTTTATAATACTAACTTCTAATCTCTTTATTTTTTATAAAACTATTTTTCTGACATTTTCAAAATATTTTTTTTTATTACAATTGTATTTTTCTCACTATGCATAATTTTCTTTACACCGGTGAATCACCCAAACAGAATTTTTATTGCTAAAGAAATTTTACATTTGCGCATATTATCCGTATTACTATTGTCAGTATTTATTATTGCTTTTATAATTTGCATAAATATTGGTATAATTGATATTGGTTATGAAATTTACATTTGTATTTTTTTTACTTTAATTAACCAGATATCTGGTAAATTATTCAATTGGAGGAATTCTGATGAATCTCAGCATAGCACTATGTGACGATGATATAGCTTTCATGCATAGCATGTTAAAGTATATTGATATTTTTTCTTTCTCCCATTTAAATCTTTCAATTTCGACACATGAATTTAACAATGGATATGATTTGATTAATTCTATTAAGTCTGGTATTAATTACGATGTTGTATTTTTGGATGTCGAAATGCCGAAAATTAACGGTCTGGAATTGGCTGAATCAATAAGAGCTGAATGTCATCTGGAGGATGTAATAATTATTTTTGTGAGCAACTATTCCAGATATATGCAGGACAGTTTTTCGTCTCACCCTTTTTATTACTTTCAAAAGCCTCTGATTGAAGATTCATTCATAAATGTTCTCAATGAGATATCTGAGATTTTATATAAAAAACATAAAACATATACCGTCATTTCATCTGATATGACAGAATATCTGCTGAATTTAGATAAAATCATTTATATTGAAAGTACAGACAGTAAAAGCAGGATTCTTACTTTTCATTTATTAAATGAAGAAGTATCAACAAAAGGTACTCTTGCTGAATGGTGTGATATTCTAAAGGATTATTATTTTTTTATCTGCCACAAAGGTATTCTTGTAAATATTGAATATATACATTACATAAAAGAACATAAGATTTATCTGTCTAATGGGGATTCAATTCCTCTAAGCAGAAGACATGAACAAGGAATCAAAAATCACATGGTGAATCAGATATTAACAACGATAAATTAGGAGTTTTTTATGAATCTGCTGATACTTTCTACAGATATTTTATTAGATCTTTTTATTTTAATGACTTTTTTTTACAGATACATGGGCAAACCAAAACCGGACATCAATAAATTCATATATTATTTATCATTTATTGCTGTTGAAGCTGTGCTGACTTTTAATATGCTTCTGCCTGCTGCCAGTAATTCTAAATATTTTAAATATATAGCAACTCTGCTTAGTTTAGTCACAACTTTCTTACTATGTTTTCTTTTTTCCAATAATATAAAGCGTAATTTTTTTATAACTGTTTCTTTTCAATTATTGGCGACATTATCAGAATTTTTATGCTTGCTCTTTTTTTCTCCTGTCTGGAGCATGATTTCAGGGTCATATAGTCAAAATCAATATAATATTACAATGGAGTTTTTTTCGAAAATAATTTTTATAATTCTTGAATTCATTTTTTCATTATTTCTTAATAAATCTTTTTCCGACAATCCTACTGCATATAATATTCTGGTCTTTTTAACTCCGATTATATCAATATTTTTAATAATGGTGCTTCCGGCTTATAAAGATAATTCTTCATATAAACTGAAATATGGCCTGATTTATCTTTCTATTGCCATTCTCAATGTTGTTAATACTATACTTCTCGACAAAATGGCAGCTGTTTATCATAATAATATGTATATGAAAAATTTATCTGATCAGATAGAATATCAAAAAGAAAAGTATTCTCAATTAAGCGAATCATACAAAACCAGTCGAAGAGTAATTCATGACACAAAAAAACATTATTTTGAAATACAGGAACATATTAAAAATGGCGAATACGAATGTCTCTTGTCATATTTAAACTCTGCCATGTCCGACTTAGAGAACACATATACAAAATATAATACCGGAAATCTTGTCATCGATTCATTCTTTACAAATTATGAAAATATATCATCTAAGAAAAATATAAAATTTAATGCCAATTTAAAAATCAATCTTGAAAAAATCCCAATTGATGACTACGAGTTGTGCATAATCATCGGAAATATGCTTGACAACTGTATCAATGCCTGTACTTCTGATACACCGGGTCAAAAGTTTATTAATTTTTCAATTTTCAACACTGCAAGTAATCAATTCATATTACACTCAGACAATACATATGATAAATGCACTTCAAAATCTTCTCTCATTGTTAATTGTGATCCCCTCGGCCATGGCTATGGCTTGCACAATATTCAAACTATTGTCGACAAATATAATGGGATTATGAAAACAACTGCTGACGAAACTTTTAAAGTTACTATAATAATTCCAATTCTTAATATTAAAAGAGAAAAACTGCTGTAATCCGGCAATTCCTGCCGCGGCAGACAAATAAAATCTTAATCATACGTTTATTATTCCCTTTTATGCCGCATTATGCCGACTTATGCCGGTTTACGGCAACTTCCAAAATCTCTGTGAAAACTACAGTGTATGCCGTAAATAGGCATAAATGGGCATAAGTAGGCACTCTGTAGCAGTAAAAAAGTAGTAGAATACCGGGTGCATATTATGTAAACTAAATGTTCGCTGGGTGCACCTTTTAACGATTTCCACTCCAAGCGTTATATCCATCAATGCCTCCAAAACAATACTTTCACCAGCCTTGGATAATGGTACTTTTACCGATATGCTGCCATCCTCATTGATTTTCGTATACATAAACAGGTTGACTGGCGTAATCTGCGGACGTTCTTCACCGAGCGCACCATTGATGTTGTCAAAACAGTTCGGATGACATTCTCCGTTATGATAGAAAAAGTCATACATTTCCGGGCGGCAGCATGGGTGCAACAAGTCATGCTCGCCCACATCGTCTTTGACCACTTTCAACATCTCAATGATGTTCTTCCTAATTATCTCATTCCGTTTCTATTTCGGGCAAACCAAGTTTATCAATCAGCCTGTTTATCTTATTGTATTCTTCATTTGAGAGCATATCGCCCTCCGTATCAGTTGCGTAAATATATATTAAAACTTTGCCTTTTCTGTAACAAGCTCCGTATGTTTTCCAATCTTTACTATTAATGTTATCAATAATATTACCGTTAGCAAATACCAGGTTTTCTCCGATACTCTTTTTTTCTGAAAAGTCTCCCTTGAAACATTCATATACATTGTCCTGTTTTGCTTTATCCTCTGCCAATTGTTCCATTTCACGTTCAGATGCACTTACTCCGCAATAAGGACATGTCTTCACATCAGAACCTATTAATTTATGACAGCTTGAACAAGTACGCATAGTTATCTTTTCTTTCACTCTTTCTGAATAATAATTACCCATTGTGTCATAGTAGGTAATAAGTGGGTCATAAAATCTTGGTTTTTCGTCACTAACTCATTTTCTATCAACTAGGTTATTGTACCATATTTTCATATTCTTGAAATCGTTAAAATACCTAACAGAGCTATCAAAAAAGCTCCCGCCCACAAGGTAATCTTACCTCATGAATGGGAGCATACTCTCTATCAAACCACTTTGAACATGTTTCTTCTTATTCTATTGTTATTTTTCTGAACTTCTTTCTGTGCCTTCTGAAGTTCTGCCATTCTCTTCATTTCTTCCTCTGCATCCTGAAGACCAAGATGCGTGTAAGCGTTAAGCGTAACTCCTAATCCAGTTTTACACCTGTCAGTTCTGATATTTTATTTTTTGTCCAATAATCAGATTCCCAATAAAAATACGAATTCTTTCTTTTTTTAAAGATTCTGAATGGCGTATCCGAATTATCATATATATGACATACATCACTTACTTCAATCAATTCCGGAAGAAGTTTTAATGCTCTCTCATATCTAGAATACACTTTATCAACAGGAACATCATGTCCGCCATTTTCAAATCTGATTTTGACTCTGGTCGCATTTATTTTAGGATTTCTTGTCAATACATATATTACTCTGATAAAAAAACCCTGTTCTTTTGCTCTAATAAGCAAATCAAGATTTCGTCTTGTTGATAAAACAGTTTCAAAGGTGAAACTTGTATTATTATCAACCATATTATTGCGTAGCTTTTCAGCAATATCTGCAGCTTCAATATCAGAGCACACATTGGTTCTCTTTATGTCGTCTGAATTAATATATGGCGGTATTATCTTAGCAAACGAAGTTATTGTACTTTTGCCACTTCCATTAGGTCCGGCAAATACAATGATCTCAGGCTTCTTTTCTGTCATCCAGATAAACCTTCCTTCCATCAGGATATTCCATATATGGATTACCATCCTTATCAAGTTTTTGTACAGGACCGCCCTTAGCTATATTGGTTTCCTTCGCTATCTCAACCGCCTTAATGAATCTTTCTGTCAATTCATCATCAGAAACTCCACACATAGAATCGAGTTCGTTCATAGAATCCATACCTATCACTTCCTTTTAAAGTAAATGTACTGCTACTATTCAAAGTATACCATATATCACTTCTTCTAATTAAACCTTTTAACGATAACACTTAAACATTTTAACGATTGCCCCAAATCTATCGTTATAAGGTACGGACTACTCATATACTACCAAAGATTGTGTTGTTATGCCAGGCACCCAGCATACGAAAAAGCAGATGGCATTTTGCCTTGCCACCTGCCATATTTTTTTCAATATAGGTATTGAGATTAAATTCCGATTTTATCCACTATACAAATTGTTATCTACAATGTACTTTAGATTGCATCTATTAAGCATCCATGTTTTAGTTTTTGCACCATTTTTGTATTCATTAATCTGTTCTATTTCATCTTGTGATAATTGTTTAATCAGATCAACTCTATATCTTACGGAATCAGCTCCCAGATGATCTACAATAAAATCCAATGAAACATTGTATTTTTCAAAACCATCATCCAATAGATATTTTATTGCGGATTCATAGTCTTCTTCAAACTTTTGCACTAACTTTACTATTGATTCGTTGAACTCTTCTATCAAAATAGTTTTGGTTTCATTATACTTATCTTTTGTTGTTATATTATATTGTCTCTGCGATTTAACCTATTAATTTATTCTTTACGTTACTAGCATCTAAAAAGTCCATTTATCCTCCTTCATAGTGAAAAAGTTCAAAATTTTCGAACTTTCATTTTTTTCTGTCCAAAGCCACATACAAGAAGCACTTTGTTTTTTTCGTCAAAATATTGAGCCTTCCAATAATGTCTATCATCTATATCCAAGTATTCAACTCCTGATATATTCTTATTAATCGGTGTAATAAATTCATACTCAAGAGAAATCGAAATTACTCCTTGAGGCCAATGGTCCCATGTTTCTCTTATTACATTTCCCCTATTAAGTTCTTCCTCGAGTATTGCCTTTAATGGACCTTTTATTGAATCAATATGTTCTTGATTTATCATCTTTTCACACCCCCAATATAATAAGAAAAAGTAAATCCAATTACTCCGACCGGGCTCATCTAATAATTTGATATATGTTTGATTTATTATATTTGT
>OBMA010001768.1_pt1 | contig 13027 bp, 10 predicted proteins | sample 1539141 | NCBI WGS metagenome assembly OBMA01 (sample SAMEA3991484, study PRJEB22521) | metagenome | biome: anthropogenic terrestrial biome; feature: sewage plant; material: raw primary sludge | place: Sweden | collected 2012-09-26 | reverse complement strand
CACGGCTATGTGAGAAAGCCTTCTCTTTGATGGTGGTCACCGTGTAATTCCTGCCTTCACAGGTAACAACAGCCGGAACTTCCACAAAAGTTCTGCACGAGATTCTCTCCACCGCTACCGAATTTGATGATAAGGAATCAACCGAACACACCATACTCAAGTCGGGGAAATTACATTCAAATTCTTTTGTTTCCATATCTACTTATAGCTATTTCCTTTATATTTTTCCTCATATCTCTCCTTTATCCACATTTTCATAATGTGTGTTTTTTCACCCGATAAAGATATGAAATTTTTACCATATAACCAAATTTCAAAGCCTTGCAATTCAAAATAGGAGATAATTAAATTTTCTTTCCATCATTCAGTGGCTTTGGAGTGGATGAAAAATTTGGCTATAAGGCAATCATTACGCAAAGTAAGTATGAAAAGGAAAGAGACGACGAACCCTCTACCCAAAGATGCACCTGAAATAAAAACCAACCTCTATCAACAAAGAAAAAGCAGGAACCGAGTACCAGTTCCTGCTTTTTCTTTGTTTTTGTAGGTGTCATGGCTCCAATTCAATAGAGCAGCCCTACTATCCAGAGTGGCAGTTTATGGCCGTAGGGAGCCTCCATGCCATCGGCCAGCACATACGAATGGGGCAGGTCGGCTATCTGTTTATAGGTCTTGTCGGCCCCACCCACCTCAAAAATGTACTTGCCATCCACCTTGAAGTCGCCTTGCGTCTTGCCATACTCCACTGTGTGCTGAAACTTCAGCTGATTCACCACAAAGGTCTCACGGGCCGTGCCTATGTTGACAGGACGTGTGGCCAGCGCATACAGCAGATTGGCATTCTCAAGATATATCTTGTCCGGTTTCTGCATCCGCTTCACCGATAGCAAGTCTGAATAAAGCAGATTAAGAATATCCGCCCGCGCCATATCCGCCAAATAACTGATTACCGTATTCCGGTGTATCTCAATGGCCGTGGCTATTTTCGACACATCCACCTCAAAAGGCACCGAAGTGGCCAATATGCCAATCAGCGACTTTACCTTGCGCACGTTTGCCACATCCACCCCGCACAACTGCGTCAGCTCCGACTCCACCACCAGATTGATGACCTGCTCTATCACCGTATAATAGTCCATGCGGTCACGCAGATAGTAGGGGTAATAGCCATATTGCAAATATTCATTGAAATAGGGCAATGGATGGCACTGATTGCACACGGCATCACAAGCCTCGGCTGGGCTATCGAGCAACTGCTGGAGCGTATAGACTGGCACCTCTATCTTCTTGTAGAAGTGCAGAAACTCTCTGAACGAAAGGCCTTGCATATCGTAGGCCACACACCGGCGCGACAGGTCTGCATCACCATTCAGTATCTGCAACAGCGAGGAGGCACTGAACACGACTCTGATGTCGGGATAGGAGTCATAGATTTCCTTTATCTCGCGGCTCCAAGTGGTATACTTGTGCACCTCGTCCAGAAAAAGATGGACACCTCCATTCTTATAGAATACATCCACCAAATCCAGCAATCTGTGGCTGGTGAAATACAAAGAATCGAGTGAACAATACAAGGCCTTGCGGGTGTGTGCAGGATAGTGCAGCTTGATGTATTGCAGCATCAGGGTGGTTTTCCCTACCCCCCGCGGCCCTCTGATGGCCAGCAGCGGGGCATCCCAATTTATTTGCCGCATGGCCGACCTTACTATTTTGGTATCTGTCAGTTTCATCAGCCTGTCTTGTCTTGCAAATAATGTTTCCATGTTTTTTCTTTTGCCACAAATATACTACTTTTTGATGTGTTTATACAGCTTATTTATTATTTTTTACTGTTTCGTTACAGCATTATATTTTATTATATGCTGTTTACAAACAGCATATTTTATTATTTTTTACTGTTTCAATACAGCGTTTTTAATAAAAAAACGCTCTGAACAGACAGCAAAAAAAAGCGTCTACCTCCGAATGGAAGCAGACGCTTAATTATTATATTTCAGTTACTTATTTAATCACGATTGTATTTACACGGCTCTCGTTGGCTGTATTGGCACGAACCACATACACTCCTTTTGATACCGATGATACATCGATGCGTACATTGCCCGCACCATTCACCGCCTGCGACAGAACAGTCTGGCCGTTGGCATTCACCAACTCCACACGCTGCAAATCGTCCTCGGCATTTGGCACAAAGAAAAAGCCTGACGCTGGATTAGGATAGACAGCCAACGGCTGAGCCGAAACCTCATCCACGCCAGATGCAGCCTTTTTCAGCACCACAGCCGTGATGGACATGGCAGGGACAGTGGCTGTCAACGCATTCGACTTGACTGTCACGCTACCTTGCTGCAAGGCATTGTTGGTGTGCGACACAAACGTCTCGGTAGTTGACAGATTGGCCAGTTGTTCCGTCACATAGTCGCCATCGGCCACTTTAAAGTTGTCTATTGTCATATCCACCGTCTGCGCGGCCGTTTGTGAACGGTTCACCAGAATAACGGTCATGGAATCACGATTGGCATTCACCGTAGGATAGGCCGAAACGGTAACCTCGTCCGACGATTTGGAACCGACTTCGGTACTGTGGCCATAACGGCTGAAGAGGTGAAGGGTCTCCCACATTCCCACTTTCCAGGTCCATGGGGTGAAATATTCCACTCCGTGACGGCCAAACTCACCCAGCATGGAAGCATAGGCCAAGGTGTTCGCCATGGTCGATTTATCCTGCACATTATATTCCGACACACCAAATGTGATGCCGCTATTAGCCCCGAAATATTTGTCAATCCACTGTTGGCAACGCACAAATACATACTCTTTGTCAATGTTGTCCCAACCTCCATTCACTGTCTTCACACCATTGGCACCCGGATAGACATAAGTGGTGTCGAAGAACACACGGTGCGTCTGCAAGATATCATCAATGCCGGTTTCACCAGGATAGTCGTGCAGGTCAAGCACATCGAGCATCCGTATGCCGGTAGCTTTCTGCTCCTCCGCGCAACGCATGATGAAGTACTCCAGCCAGCAATATTTTTTGCCATTATAGGTTGGCAATCCGTTCGGCGTACTATACCAGAACCATTCTGATGAACAGACAGGGCCACTCAGTTTCACATTAGGATTGATGGCTCGTATGGCCTTGGCTGTGGCAAAATATTTCTGCATGACGTCCTCGGCATCAAAGGTCTTGATGATGTCATCGTGGGTGGAGCACCATATCTCCATCTCGTTGTCCATGTTCCAATATTTGAATTGGTCCATGTTCAGTCCGAGGTCATTTTTCCAGTGGCTATAGATGGCTACCGACGAATCGGCAGGCCATGCTTGCGTATAGAGAGAGGTGTCACCCTCGGTAGCCGCCTTGGTACCCGACGAGGCAGCCACTCCATTGCCACAAAGGTTCTGGCTGCACCAATCACCCCAGGCGCACTTGTTGTAACCCCAGGCATCAAAGTTGTAAGTATCACTCTTGGCAACTCTGCCCGCCATCTGGAATCCATACATGGCCATCACCCCTGGCAACTCGTCGTTGATGGTTTTGGCCGAGAAATCCCAGTCGCAGCCATATACGTTGTTGTACCAGTCGGGATGGCAAGTCAGTTTTTTCCGCCAATTGTAATTGGTGCAGTTGTTTCCATTGTTCTGACGGAGGAAACGGACACCCGACTCACGGAGCTGAACCAAGTCTGCTTCTGTGTTGGGCTTGTCTTTTTGGTCCGAAGACCCGCCATTCCGTCCATAAATATAAGGCGAAATAGCCACATTGTCGGCAGCCGCATCTACGGTGACCGATACTGACGCTTGAGCGCACATAGGGGCTGCAAGCAAGGTTAACATTAGTAAATGTGTGTGCATATAATTAGAATAAGAATAAGTCTCAATAAAAAGACGGCATTAGCTATCGGGCCGAAACTGGAGTTTTATGCAACCGCACCGCGGTGACCGACAGAGCTGGGAGCGTAATGCTGAAAGCATTTGACCCCACCGTTATCTGTCCATGCTGCAAGGCGTTTTTGGTGTGTGATACGAACGTCTCTTGGTCTGGCAGATTGGCCAGCTGGAGTGTTTCGCAAGTGCCATTCGGCACATCGAAGTTGGCAATGGACATATTCACGGTTTTGCTTTCCACCTGCGAGCGGTTGACCAATAGGATGGTCATGGAGTCGCGACTGGCATTGAGCATGGGATAAGCCGATACCATCGCCTCATCTGACGAGGTGGCTTTGACCGAGGTGCAGTGGCCGTATCGGCTGAACAAATGAAGCGTCTCCCACATACCAGGGTACCAATTCCATGGACAGAAAAAAGTCACCCCGTGACGGCCAAACTCGCCCAGCATGGAGGCATAGGAGAGCACGTTGACCATCATCGAAGGAGTCTTGACGTTGAACTCCGACACTCCGAAAGTGATGTCGTTGTGGGCACCGAAATACTTGTCAAGCCACTGCTGGCAACGCACAAACACATATTCCTTATTCACCGATGAATCCCATTCTCCCGACACAGCCTGCACACCATGCGCCTTGGAATATACATAAGTAGTGTCAAAAAACACGCGATGCGTCTGCAACACTTCGTCCGTATTCGTTTCCTCTGGATAATCATGAATATCAAGCACATCCAGCATCCTTACGCCAGTGGCCCGTTGCTCCTCGGCACAACGCATAATGAAATACTCCAGCCAACAATATTTTTTGCCCTTATAGACAGGCAGTCCGCTCCGAGTTACATACCAATACCACTCCGATGCACTGACGGGTCCACACAGTTTCATATCCTGACTGACCGCACGGGCGGCCTTGGCGGTGGCAAAATATTTCCGCATCATATCTTCTGCATCGCAGGTCTTGACTGCATCATCGTGGGTTTCATTCCACAGCTCCATCTCGTTGTCCATGTCCCAATATTCAAACTGGCGCATATTCAGTTGAAGGTCTTTTTGCCAATGGGTATAGATGGCGACCGATGAATCGGCAGGCCACGATTGCAGATAGAGCGAGGTATCACCTTCCACTGCTGCCATTTCTCCATCGGGAGCCGCCACGCCATTTCCACAGAGATTTTGTCGGCACCAACGGCCTCCCTTGGAGTAGTTGTACGACATGCTGTTGAAATTGTAAGCCTCGCTTTTGGCCACTTTGCCCATCATCTGGAATCCATACATGGCCTTCACACCTGGCAATTTGTCGTTGAGCAACTGGGCCGACTGGTCCCAATTGGTTGTGCTCACATTATTGTACCAATCGGGGTGCGACGACAAACGTTTCCGCCAATTATATTTGGAACTGTTGTTGCCCTCGTTCATACGGACAAACTTCAATCCCGACTCTTTTATCAAAAAACGCACCGAATCGGAGGTGACGCCAGGGTCTGTCTCCCTGACATTTTTTCCATATAGATAAGGCGAGATGGGCACATTATCCTGCTCTGCATCAACCGATACAGACACATTGGCGTGCACAGTGGCTCTCAGTGCAATAAGAAAAAACAGGAACAAGTGTGTTTTCATCTACCCATGGTATTTTATCAGGTGATATGGGTTGTAAATATACAAAAAAGAGAGAAAAGAAGGGAATCAAGCGTAATTTTATTCTTTTTTCATCGCAAATTGTTCAAATAAAACATCCCTTTTATCGGCAAGGATTCCAAAAAGTCGCCCCGTTTTTTTCATTTACCCGCAAAAGAGATAACTTTGCCCATAGTAAATATAAAAACTGAAAGAATGAAAAAGACAGGAAGATATTTCATGTTGCTGGCAATGGCAGCCGCCGTGAGTGGCATAACCCTGATGAGCGCGTGCAGCGATGACGACGATGATGACGCGTCCACTGGCACTGGAATGCTGAAGGGATGGACCATGAAGGCCTACAATGCTGACGGCAGTCTGAGCGAGGCTGACTCACTCATTGTATTCCGCAAAGGCGGCGAGGTGACCTCCATTGTGGATGTGCAAGGCAATCCCAGAATCAGCACCCACTATTGCCTCTACACTTACAAGGGCAGCCAAGTGCAGTTTTACAGCCTCAGCCGCGGAGGATGGCACAAAGGAGGATGGAACCTCAATGCTGCTGGATATGCCGCCGCGGGGGTGGAATATGACAGCACTGCCAGCGGTCTGGGTGTCGACTCCGCCGCCTACAATTACGATGCCAGTGGCTATCTGACCTCTTACGGGCAGGTGGGCAGCCAACCCTTCAAATGCGGGCTAACCTACAAGGATGGCAATCTGGTGCAGACGCAATCGCTGTCAGCTACCGGTGCCGCTCAGTCCAACTACATCTACGCCGACAGCACCACCGCCGCCATCAAGAACATAGGAGGCATCGGCAATCTGGAAATAGCCCACTGGTCTGGATTCTTTGGCAAGCCTTCGGCTAATCTGCCACTGCGCAAGATTTCCATGTCGGCTGCCACAGGTTTGGTGGTCACCAATTACGCCTGGACTCTCAATGCGGCAGGATATCCTGTGAAGTGCGTAGCACAGACGGGAACCAGCAAAGTGGTTTATACCTATAAATGGTGAAAGAGCATACACCCCGCTCCATGACGGATAAAAGAAGAGCCGCATCCTGAATTCAGGATGCGGCTCTTCATCTCTTATAACAGTTTGCGTATTTTGCTTACGCGCTATTGCTTACTGGGCATCGTTATCACCGCTGGCTGGTGTGTTCTCGTCAGAATTTTCTGAGCCATCACCAGCAGCGGCTGGAGCGGCTGCTGGAGCAGCAGGGGCAGCAGCTGCGGCTGGAGCATTGCCGTTGATTTCGAGATAAGCCTCGGCATAGCCTGCTGCATAGCCTTTCGATGCAGCCATTGAGGTCTGCAAGGTCAGCGCCTTGTCCTTGTCTGATGGGTCAGACGCATTGGCCTGTGTAGCCTGCTCGTAGGCCGTCTCGTAATCCTTGTTGAAACTTGCGCGGTAGCTGTGCGCATTGCCATCGGTGGTGCCGTCACGCTGGCCTGCCGCATAGGCGGTATTATAGGCCTCCTTGCAGTTAGACATGATGACCATCGAATCGGCATTGGCCACACCCACTGAGTCACTGTCGCTGGTTCCAGTTATCTCTGAAGAACTACGGCTGGAGCACATGGCTACCAATCCCATCACAAAACAAAGAACACACAACAGGCAGACCACTGGCCAGCACTGTTTCATTGATTTGATATCAAATTCCATACAGCTTTCTCCTTAATTTATTGTTGTTTGAAAAATTCACGCAAAATTAGGGTAAAAAAAACATTTCATCAACTCAATCAAGACAAATTAGGGGAAATGGGACATCAAAAAAAGACAAAGAGAGCCAACCGCTTGCATTAGTCGGCCACACCCCACACCAATTGACAGAAAAAAGAGTAAATTTGTAACCGAATTGATTGAAGGCACTATGACAGAAACGGAGAACTGGGGAATAATACTCAATGCCAAATCGGGCGACCGACGTTCGGGCAGAAAGAATACCGTCAGCGACAAGCTGAAGGAGGCTGGCTTTGCGGGGATTTACTGCCGCACGGAGTACCCCGGCCATGCCACCGAGTTGGCCCGCCAGATGGTGAGCCAGGGCTGCCGTCAATTCATTGTGGTGGGAGGAGACGGCTCTGTCAGCGAGACGATTGACGGACTGATGACCTCATGCGTCGACAGCCGTCTGCTCACATTCGGCATCATTCCGTCGGGCACAGGCAACGATTGGGCCAGATACTGGAACATCGGCAAAAAAATGGAGACAAACATCCACATTCTGCAACAAGGTAAGACGGCCGCCATTGATGTAGGCCAACTTTCCTACCTGCGCAAACGGCAAGAGGTGACCAAATATTTCATCAATTCGGTCGGCATCGGCTTTGACGCCCAGGTGGTGGAACAGGCAGAGCGGATAGGAAAGGTATTCCGCGGACAATCGTGGATTTACTCGCTGGCACTGCTATCCAGTACCTTCATCCACCGCTCCAAACTGATAGAACTGCGTTCGGACGAAGAGGTGCTGCTCAACGACAAGGTCTACACCATGTCCATTGCCAACGGACCCTACACGGGCGGAGGCATCAAGCAGACCCCCAAGGCGGACCCTACCGATGGCATGCTGGAGGTGATGGCCGCCACCAAGCTCAACCCCGTCCAGCTGGTAAAGGGACTGCACAGCGTACTGAGCCGCAGCTACGACAACCCCGATGGCATCATTCGCAGGTTCCAGTCGCAACAGCTGAACATCAATACGCAACAACGACTCAAGATTGAAGCGGACGGAATCTTGCAAAAAGACAGCAAGGCGCCCCTCTCCATTTCAATAGTGCCTGCCGCCATCAACATGATTGTACCCTGAATAAGAAAGAAAACAAACAAAAGAGACAAAATATGTACGAAATCAGCAAACTGAAACATACCGACGCTGGCAACTTCTTCCTGCTGGCAGGTCCCTGCGCCATTGAGGGCGAGGAGATGGCCCTACAGATAGCCGAGCATCTGGTGAAGACGACCGACCGGCTGAAGATTCCGTTTATCTTCAAAGGCTCGTACCGAAAGGCCAACCGTTCACGCATCGACTCGTTCAGCGGCATCGGTGACGAGAAGGCCCTGAAGATTTTGCGCAAGGTGCGCGAGACGTTTGATGTGCCGGTGGTGACCGACATTCATGCCGCCAGCGAGGCTGCCATTGCCGCCGAATATGTGGATGTGCTCCAGATTCCGGCATTTCTCTGCCGACAGACGGATCTGCTGGTAGCGGCGGCCCAGACGGGCAAGGTGGTCAACATCAAGAAGGGACAATTCTTGTCACCTGCCTCCATGAGCTTTGCCGCCCAGAAGGTGGTCGACAGCGGCAACAACCGCGTGATGCTCACTGACCGCGGCACGGGTTTCGGTTATCAGGACCTGATTGTGGACTACCGCGGCATACCTGTGATGCAGGCCACGGGATTTCCGGTAGTACTCGACATTACCCACTCGCTGCAACAGCCAAACCAGACTTCCGGCGTTACGGGCGGCAATCCTCAGCTCATTGAGACCATTGCACGCGCAGGAGTTGCAGTGGGTGTGGATGGTCTGTTTCTGGAGACGCACCCTGACCCTGCCCATGCCAAGTCTGACGGCGCCAATATGCTGCACCTTGACCGCTTTGACGGCCTGATGGAGAAACTGGTCAGACTGCGTCAAACGGTGAACAAACTGTAAATCAAGATAGGATGGCCATAAGGCCTCAAACATCATCAACGAAAAAGAAAATCATGGTTGAAGTTGGTAAAGCGGTCATCAGTTTCGATGTCCTCACCAAGCCTTTCGTGTGCGACCTCAATACCTGCAAGGGTATCTGTTGCATCGAGGGCGATGCGGGGGCTCCCGTCACCGAGACGGAGATTGAGAAACTGAAAGAGATTCTGCCCATTGTGTGGGACGACCTGGAGCCTCAGGCCCGTGAGGTGATTGATCGTCAGGGTGTCAGCTATAAGGACATTGAGGGCGACGATGTCACTTCCATTGTCGATGGAAAGGAGTGTGTCTTTACCTACCGCGACACCGACGGTACCTGCAAATGCGCCATCGAGAAAGCCTACCGCGAGGGACGCACCGACTTCTACAAGCCCATTTCGTGCCACCTATACCCCATCCGTCTCACCCAGAGCGGAGAATACACCATGGTGAACTATCACCGCTGGGAGGTGTGCAAATGTGCCTGCAAACTAGGCAAGAAGCTGGACATACCCGTCTACAAATTCCTGAAGGAACCGCTCATACGCCGCTTTGGCGCCGAATGGTACAAGGAGTTGGAGACGGTGGTGAAAGAACTGAAAAAACAGAACTACATATAACCATAATGCGGAGCAATGGAGAGACCGATTGAATTTTACACACTGCCCAATGGCATACGGGTGCTGCACATCTACGACGATTCGCCCGTAGCTTATTGCGGCATCGGCATACACGCCGGCACCCGCGATGAGGTGGACGACTCCCAGTCGGGCATGGCCCACTTCATTGAGCACTGCGTGTTCAAGGGCACCCAGCGCCGCAAGTCGTGGAACATTCTCAACCGGTTGGAGGATGTGGGCGGCGACACCAATGCCTACACCGAGAAAGAGGAAACTTTCGTCTATGCCACGGTGCTCGACGAGTTTTATGAGCGTGCCATGGACCTCTGCACCGACATTGTGCTACACCCCACCTTTCCGCAAAAGGAACTGGACCATGAGAAGGAGGTGATTATTGACGAAATCAACTCGTACAACGATTCCCCTTCCGAACTGATTTATGACGATTTTGAGTCGCTGGTGTTCAACAATGTGGGACTCGGCCGCAACATTCTGGGCAAGGAGGAGGTGCTGAGCCACTACACCACCGATGATGCCCTGCGCTACTACACCGCCAGATATGGCACCAACCAGATGATTTTCTTCTCAATGGGACGAATGACACAGAAAATGCTGCACCGCCTTGACGACAAATACCTGCGCTGCGAGCCTGCCCGCATCTGCGAATGGGCCAAGGCCGACAGCGGCATCTACCATCCTCAGCATCTCACGCTGCAAAAGGAGCTGCATCAGGTGAACTATCTGGCGGGCAACCGTGCCTACAATATGTTCGATGCCAAGCGTTACCCATTCTTCCTACTCAACAACATTCTGGGCGGACCTGGTATGAACAGCCGTCTTAATCTGGCCATTCGCGAGAAGAACGGAATGTCCTATTCGGTGGAGTCATCATTCACCCCTTACTCCGATTCGGGCATCGTATTTCTCTATTTCAGTGCCGACATCGACAACAAGGAGCGATGCATCAGTTTGCTGAAGCGTGAGCTGAAACGGCTGCGTGAGGAGCCTCTGACTGCCACCCAGCTATTGAAGGCCAAGCGGCAACTGTTGGGCCAGCTGGCCATCGCTGATGAGGGGAAGGAGAACCTCGCCCTCAACATTGCCAAGACTTTTCTCTATTTTGGCCGTTACAATACTTTGGAACAGCGTGCCGCCCTCATCAATCCTATCACCTCATCGCAACTGATGGAGGTAGCCAACGAGGTGCTGATCGAGGACAGTCTTTCGGAAATCATTTACGAATAAGACAAACTCATTTTTTGAGGGGATTTTCAAAAAAAATTTCTCGCACAAACCTCAATTATGTATAAAATCGCATAGTGCGGAAATCTAAAATATGTGTATATTTGCATCTGTAAAAATCTAAAATACGTGAATAACGATGGGTATGAAGAGAAAAATATATCAAGATATGCTTCGTTGGAAGCACGAACGGAAGGGTGATATCGCCCTTCTGATAGAGGGGGCTCGGCGTATTGGTAAAAGCTATATTGTAGAAGAATTTGCACGCAACGAATATGATTCTTATTTATTAATTGATTTCAGCAAGGTAAGTCCACAAGTATTAGATGTTTTCAATATCTACTTGGATGACCTCAACACTCTATTCCTTAATCTGGAGATTTATTTCAAACGGAAACTCACTCCACGAGATTCTGACTCGGAGGAGGCACACTCCCTTGTCATCTTCGATGAAGTGCAGTTCTGTCCCCGCGCACGCGCTGCCATCAAGCATCTGGTGATTGACCATAGATACGATTATATTGAGACTGGTTCTCTTATTTCCATCAAAAAGAATGTAAAAAATATCATGCTGCCATCGGAGGAGCACGCCATTGAAATGTTTCCTATGGATTTCGAGGAATTTGTTTGGGCACTGGGCGATGAGGTGCTGATGCCATTTATCCGCCAACAATTTGAGAAACATCTGCCTGTAGGTTCTTTTCACCGCAGAGCCATGGACTATTTTCGGCAATACCTGATTGTGGGAGGAATGCCACAATCGGTGGCCAAATACGTTGAGACACACGATTTTGACAAGGTAGATGAAGTGAAGCGGGACATCATTGCGCTCTACCGAAATGACATTCAAAAGTATGCTGACAATCAGGAGACAAAAGTGGCTGCCATCTTTGAAGAGATTCCAGGGCAGCTACAGAAACATGAAAAGAAATTCCAACTTTCCGCCTTACAAAGTCAAGCCCGTATGCGAGACTATTCCGAGGCTTTCTTTTGGCTGAGTGATGCCAAAATAATCAACTGCTGCTACAACTCCACAGAGCCCAGTATCGGGCTGAAACTGAATGAGGAACGCACCACACTGAAATGCTATATGGCCGACACGGGTCTGCTTATCAGTCTTGCTTTTGATGAGCGCGGCATTATGGGTGAAGACCTCTACAAAAAACTGATGTTCGACAAGTTGGAAGTAAATGAGGGAATGCTCATTGAAAACATTGTAGCACAAATGCTTAGAGCATCAGGACACAGACTCTACTTTTACAGTAAGAACTCAGCCACCTCGGCTGATGACCGTATGGAGATAGACTTTCTCATTGCCAAACGTGGAACCACCAGCCGACACAACATTTCGCCCATTGAGGTCAAATCTGGAAGCAAATATACCCTCACCTCCCTGAAAAAATGTATTGCGAAATACGGCAATCAGCTTTCCACACCTTACGTTCTGCACGACAAAGATGTTAAAGAAATGGAAGGGATTGTGTACCTGCCACTGTATATGACACCATTGCTGTGAAATCAGACGACCATGGCTTTTGATAACAACATAGCTGGGATGGGATCCTGCAACTGCCAATAAACACTTTTTTCTTCCAATCTTTTCTTTATAGCTTCGCTGATTAGTGTTTCATACACTCCTTGAACCAAATTAACAGCCAATAAAAATCCAAGGTAAGCTCAAATTTTTAGCATACCTACTTTCAACAAATATACGAATTATCTGACAGTCCAGTATCTGTTTTTTCTCTTATAACCTTTCCCTTAATACAAACCGACAAGTTCCAATTCACGGAAAAAGATAAAACAAATTCAATCATCTTTTGTTCTTTTATAAAATTCAAAGACGACACCTTTCATTTTTCTTTCCCCTTTACCGCATTCATCACGGCATCAAGTGTCGATTTCTCCTCCCATAAATAGGTGTCACGATTAATCAGGCCAAAGCAATCATCACTATATTTACCCGAAGGCAGATTCT
>OBMA010001765.1_pt1 | contig 13040 bp, 10 predicted proteins | sample 1539141 | NCBI WGS metagenome assembly OBMA01 (sample SAMEA3991484, study PRJEB22521) | metagenome | biome: anthropogenic terrestrial biome; feature: sewage plant; material: raw primary sludge | place: Sweden | collected 2012-09-26 | reverse complement strand
CCTCTATAGAATATATATCATGGTGAGGAGGAGGAGAGATCAGTGAGATTCCTGGTATTGAATGTCTGGTTTTTGCAATTATGTCATTAACCTTAAAACCAGGCAATTGTCCACCTTCACCAGGTTTAGCCCCCTGAGCTACCTTAATCTGTATCTCTTCTGCATTGACAAGATATTCAGTAGTAACGCCAAAACGTCCTGAAGCAATTTGTTTTGTCTTACTTGACAGGCTAATGCCATCTACAGTAGAGTGGAAACGATCATTGTCTTCACCGCCTTCACCTGTATTACTTCGTGCACCGATTTTGTTCATTGCAAGTGCAATAGCTTCATGAGCCTCAGAACTTAGTGCACCGAAACTCATAGCACCAGAAACAAAGTGCTTAACAATACTTTCAATCGGTTCAACCTTATCTATAGAGATTGGATTGCGTTTGAAATCGAAGAAGTCACGTATAAAAATTGGATCTTCTTTCTCGTCAACCAAATGAGTATATTCTTTATATTTTTTGTAGTCATTGAAACGTGTGGCTAACTGAAGAGTTGCTATAGTTCCAGGATTCCAAGCGTGCTTAATGCCATCTTTACGATAGTGGAATTGTCCAAGGTTTGGAAGAAAGTCTGTTTGAGCCTTCTTAGAGAATGCTTCATTGTGTAGCTTTATTGCGTCGCGAGCGATCGTTTCAAGACCGATACCACCAATAGTTGAAATTTCAGTACCGAAATAGCTATTAAGCAAACTCTCTGAGAGTCCGATACTCTCAAAGATCTTTGCACCGCGATAAGAACGGATCGTAGAAATACCCATCTTGGCCATTATCTTGAATAATCCTTTCTTAATAGCCTTAATGTAGTTTGCTTCTGCCGTATTATAGTCTTCTTGTATCTTACCTTTCTTAACAAGATCATCAAGAATAGCAAATGTCATATATGGGTTAAGTGCAGATGCGCCATAACCTAAAAGTAGGGCAGCGTGCATCGTTTCGCGTATTTCACCACTTTCTACTATAAGTGCAGTCTGTACGCGTTTACCTATAGATATTAAATAATGGTGTACGGCACTTACAGCCAATAGAGAAGGAATAGCCGCGTGTGTCTCGTCAATCTCACGGTCTGATAATATAATATAGTTATAACCATCGTCAACACTTTTCTCAGCATCTTTGCATAAGTTATCAAGGGCTTCACGTAAACCGTCTTCTCCTTTTGCGCATTCGAAAAGGATAGGCAGTTTGACTGTATTGAATCCTTTATAACGTATGTTACAAATTATATCGAGTTGTGTGTTAGTCAAAATAGGATGTGGAAGACGTACCATCTTGCAATTTGTCTCATCAGGAGTAAGAATACCTGTACCCACGCGTCCGATATATTCTGCTAGAGACATTATAAGTTCTTCTCGTATAGAGTCGATTGCAGGATTAGTAACCTGTGCAAACTGCTGACGGAAGTAATTGAAAAATATCTGTGGTCTATCACTAAGGACAGCTAGCGGTGTATCATTACCCATAGCTGCTGTAGGTTCAACACCTTTTGTACTCATCGGAACTATTGTGTTGTCTACATCTTCTTCTCCAAATCCAAATAGTGTTTCGTGGCGTACTAACTCGTCAATGCTGTTACTTACCTTACGACCGCTCTTCAGTTTCTCTAACTGTATACGGTTTGTAGATAACCATTGACGATAAGGATGAGCACTAGCTAGGCGCTCTTTAATCTCACCATCGTAATATATTTTGCCTTCTTGTGTATCGATAAGTAAAATCTTACCAGGTTGTAAGCGCCCTTTTTCTGCAATCTCTGTAGGATCAAAGTCCATAACACCAACCTCAGAAGCAACAACCATCATGTCGTTCTTTGTGATTGTGTATCGTGCTGGACGTAGACCATTACGGTCTAACATACCACCTGCATATCTACCGTCGCTAAATAGTAATGCGGCAGGTCCATCCCACGGTTCCATCAATATAGAGTGGTACTCGTAGAATGCCTTAAGGTCTTCAGATATTGGATTCTTGTCATTGAAACTTTCAGGAACCATAACAGACATAGCATGAGGTAATGAAAGTCCACTCATAACGAAGAACTCAAATACATTATCCAAACTTGCTGAATCACTCATATCAGGTTGTACAATAGGCGAAATATCTTTGATATTTCCAAGAGCAGGAGAATTTAATACAGATTCGCGTGCTTGCATCCAACCGCGATTACCACGTATCGTATTAATTTCGCCATTGTGGCAGAGTAGGCGGAATGGTTGTGCCAAACTCCATGTAGGGAATGTGTTAGTTGAGAATCTTGAGTGAACCAAAGCCAGTCCACTGGTAAAATAATTATTGGTTAAGTCTGGGAAATACTGACGAAGCTGTAAGCTTGAAAGCATACCCTTATAAATAATATTCTTGCTGGATAGTGAACATATATAAAAGTCCTTATCGTCTATTCTACGTTCTATTTTCTTACGGATAATATATAGAGTACGTTCAACACTTGGTACTTTGTCATCAGTGACACCAGTTACAAAAATCTGCTTTATAACAGGTTCTGTTGATAGTGCTGCATTGCCTAAACAATCTGGGTTGGTAGGAACATTACGGAGGTGCATAAGAGAAAGACCTTCTCGTTCTATTTCTTCAATCATTATGCTGAGAATGTCACTCTGTTTTTTCTCATCCTTGGGTAAAAATACAAGTCCTGTTCCATATTTACCTTTTTCAGGCACAGGGATACCCTGAAGTAAAATAAACTCATGTGGTATCTGCAACAAAATACCGGCGCCATCACCTGTTTTGTTGTCGGCACCCTCTGCACCGCGGTGACGCATGTTCTCAAGTACACGCAATGCGTTATCTACAAGTTCGTGGCTTTTGTTACCGTGGATATTCACCACCATACCAACGCCACACGCATCGTGCTCGTACTCGGCATTATACAATCCATTTCCCATTTTTAATTGCATTTATTTAATTAAATTCTTGAATTTCCTATCAAATTGGTTGCAAAATTACGCATTTTCATTTCAAAATGACACATTTTGCATAACATAATATATGGCATTTAAAGATAAATAACAGAATGATATAATAAACGGCCAAATAATTACAATTTATTAATTATTTGGCCGTTAATGTATTAGTTTATTCTTTTGTGATTAAACGTTAAACTGTATATTTATTACATATAGCCTAGCCACCGCAAAATATCATTCATATTAGCTACTATCATTAACAGTAGTAAAATAGATATTCCTACATATTCCGCCCTTATCATAAATTTATCACTAGGCTTGCGGCCTGTGATTATTTCGTAGCATAAAAATAGTACATGCCCACCGTCTAGTGCAGGTATAGGCAATATATTCATAAATGCCAATATTATACTTAAGAATGCTGTCATTTGCCAAAATATCATCCAATCCCAAGTAGGAGGGAATAGGCTTCCTATTGCACCAAAACCACCAAGTGATTTTGCACCATCTGATGTGAAGACATATTTAAGGTCGCCAACGTATCCTCGTAAAACGTGGCAGCCGTACATTATACCGGCAGGGAAACTCTCAAAGAAGCCATAATTTATTTGTACCGGTTTGTAATAATCTAGTATGTTACTTTCAATAAGACCTAATTTCAAATCAGGAGTCATCAATATATTTGCAGTATCTTTGGCATTAGTTGTTTTATGGGTATAAACGACTTTTACGGAACGTATCAACATACTGTCTTTAGAAGTCTTGGCCGAAGTCATCTTATCACTCAATCTACCTACAATATCGTGATAGGCAAACCATGAGTCAATCGTCTTGCCATTCATTGATACTATCATATCTCCGGTTTTGATATTTGCTTTTGCTGCAGGACTGCCTGCTATTACGCTGTCAACTTTAGATGGAATGAGTGGCATCGTAAACTTTGGATCGCTTTTGAGCATAGTGAGAAGACTTAAACCATCAGGTATATTGACTGTGACTTTCTTACCGTTTCGTAATACATCTACAGTTTTTGCACTTGATATAGCTCTATACATATCTCCATCCCATCCCTTGAATGTTTTTGAGTCAGTATTAAGTAATATATCACCATCCTTAAATCCAATTTCTTTAGCTTGTTCATTAAATTTCATACCCATATTCATATTCTTTGTAGGTATATATGAATCACCCCAATAGAATAGAACCATGGAATATATAAACAAAGCGAGAAGAAAATTAACTAGCACGCCACCAATCATGATTAAGAGTCTTTGCCAAGCAGGCTTAGACCTGAATTCGTATGATTGAACTGATTGTTTCATTTGTTCTGTGTCAAATGATTCATCAACCATACCTGATATTTTACAATATCCTCCTAATGGTAACCAGCCTATACCGTAAGTTGTATCACTCTTCTTCGGCTTAAATTCGAAGAGGTGAAACCATGGATCGAAGAAAAGATAAAATTTCTCTACACGAACCCCGAAAAGTTTCGAAAAGAAGAAGTGTCCGCCTTCGTGCAGCAGGACTAAAAGCGATATTGCAAGCATAAACTGCAATAGTCGGATTAAAAATATTTCCATTTTATTAAATTGGTAATTTTAAATTATTTCATTAATTCTTTTGCTATCAGGCGTGCTTCTTTATCCGTCTGAACATAAACATCATATGTAGGATTCTTATCAAAGGTTGCCCGCTTCATGGTTGATTCAATTATATCACTCATATCGGTAAAACTGCATTTGTCTTCTAAGAAGCCTCGATTAACAATCTCGTTTGCTGCATTTACGATGCAAGGCATGTTTCCACCTTGCTTTATAGCCTCGAACGCTAATTTAAGACACCTGAATTTTTCCAAATCAGGCTCTGAAAATTCTAAAGATTGTTTGAACAAGTCAAGCCGATCGCAGGATAAATGTAATCTTTTGGGGAACGAGAATGCATATTGTATTGGAATTCGCATGTCTGGAACTCCCAACTGAGCTTTTACAGCACCATCTTGGAATTGAACCGCACTGTGCACAATAGATTGTGGATGAACTAATACCTGAATATGACTTGCATCAACTCCAAAAAGCCATTTAGCTTCTATTACTTCAAAACCTTTGTTCATCATTGTGGCGCTATCTATTGTTATTTTAGCTCCCATGTCCCAAGTTGGGTGTTTAAGGGCATCTGCTTTTGTTACCTTAGAAAGTTGCTCTGTAGTGAAATTACGGAATGGTCCTCCTGAAGCAGTCAGTAATATCTTTTCAATTGGATTGTCATCTTCACCTACAAGACTTTGGAAAATTGCAGAATGCTCACTGTCAACAGGTATTATTGGTGTGTGGTATTTTGTAGCAAGATTACGTATAAGTTCACCGGCCACAACAAGAGTCTCTTTATTGGCAAGGCAAATTGTTTTTCTCGCTTTTATTGCATGTATAGTAGGATTTAGACCTGCAAAACCTACCATAGCTGTAAGAACAATGTTTATTGGTCCTGATTCTACAATATCTTCGAGAGCTTTTGCTCCTGCGTATACTTTTATGTCAGGCATATCCGATAGTAAGTCCTTCAATTCGTCATAATTGTCTTCGTTTGCAATTACGACTGCTGCCGGCTTGAATTTTCGTGCCTGTTCTGCTAATTTCTTTGTGCTATTGTTTGCTGTTAAACAATATACTTCATATATGTCGCTATGCTCTTCAATTACCTGAAGTGCTTGCGTTCCGATTGAACCAGTAGAACCTAAAATGGCTATCTGTTTTTTCATATCACATTATATATTATACATCGAGAAGCCCATCTGGCAACTCCATAACAAGTTTATTTTTATCAGCGTCAATATTCTTCATAAATTCTTCTGCAGCCGGTATTAGTATTTCATTTCCATCATTTGTAGATACGCTTAAAAGAATGTTTTCTGTAGACGTGTCAACAGATGATATAGTTCCAATGTAGTTGTCGCCATTAAAAACATCAAATCCAACAATGCTTTCCCAAGAGTTGTCAAACTCATCTACATCAGATAGGGCTTTGGGAAAATATACTTCACAACCTGTAAGATCACGAGCACGATCTGAATCATCAATATCGTAGAATTTGACTAATGCAGTATCATTTCCGTGAAATCTATATTCTTCAATATAAAATGGTACTAGAATACCATCAATTAATATAATAAGGTAGTCTGCGTCTACACGATCAAATACGTCATCGTTGAACATGAACGACAATTCACCTTTTATGCCATGTGGCTTTCCAAGTATTCCTATCTTGTAAACGTTTTCTTGTGATATCATAATTAATCAATTCTCTGTATTTTCGCACCTATTTTATTAAGTCTTGCTTCAATGTTCTGATAGCCTCTATCTATCTGTTCGATATTGTCTATTCTACTTGTACCATTTGCACTCATTGCGGCAATAAGCAGTGCAATTCCTGCTCGGATGTCGGGACTTGTCATCCGGCCTGCTTTCAGTCTTATATTATGATCATGCCCAACTACTACCGCCCGGTGTGGATCACATAAAATAATTTGAGCTCTCATATCGATTAGCTTGTCAACAAAGAATAGACGGCTCTCAAACATTTTTTGGTGGAATAAGACACTTCCTCTAGCCTGAGTTGCTACAACTAATAGTACTGATAGTAAATCAGGAGTTAGTCCTGGCCATGGCGCATCAGAAAGTGTCATGAATGAACCATCTATAAAAGAATCTATCTGATAATGAGGTTGATATGGTATTATTAAGTCATCTCCTTCTATATCCATTTTCACGCCAAGACGTTTGAATGAATCTGGAATAATACCAAGATTCTTTAGAGAAACATCTTTTATACGAATTCCGTCTCCGACCATTGCTGCCATTCCAATAAAGGAACCTACTTCTATCATATCCGGCAATATAGTATGAGTAGTGCCATGCAATTCTTTGACACCTACAATTGTAATAAGATTTGAGGCTATTCCACTTATCTTTGCTCCCATACCATTCAACATATGGCATAATTGTTGGATATATGGCTCACAGGCTGCATTATATATTGTAGTTGCTCCTTTTGCAAAAACGGATGCCATTATTATATTGGCTGTTCCTGTAACAGAAGCTTCATCAAGCAACATATAACAACCCTTTAGATTCTGACCATTTATCTCATAGACATTTCTTTCTGTATTGTGTACAAACTTTGCCCCAAGATATTTGAATCCAAGAAAGTGCGTGTCAAGTCTTCTTCTTCCAATCTTGTCGCCACCTGGTTTTGCAACAACAGCTTTCCCAAATCTTGATAATAATGGTCCTATTAGTAGTACGCTACCTCTTAAGTGCGAACATTTCTTTATGAAATCATCACTTTGTAAATACTCTAAATTTAAATTATCTGCTTGAAAAGTATATTCATTAGGTGAAAACTTTTCAACTTTTACACCAATATCCTTCAGAAGCTGGATAAGGTTCTTTACATCTAGAATGTCTGGTATATTCTTGATATGAACTTTCTCTGCAGTTAGCAAAGTAGCACCTATTACTTCAAGAGCTTCATTCTTCGCTCCTTGTGGCGTTATTGTTCCTTTTAAACGATTTCCGCCTTCGATTATGAATGATGACATATTCAGCGCATTAAAATTTTTTCTTACGTCTTTTGTTGTTTTCGAAAGTGTCGTTCTCCTTTATCTCATCGAATTCGAAAGAATTAAGATCCAATTGTATGTTACTATCGGTAAATTTAGCTAGATCATTTGCAACCTTTTCGTCATCCATAGAGCCGTGACTCCATTGTGAAAGGTCTCTTTTCATTTGATTTGCAGTGATTCGTGTTAGCTCTTTCTTTTCAGGACCATCTGGCATCTCTTTAAGTTTGTCAAATAGTTCAAACATCATTTTACCGTAGTGCCTGACTTTTATCTGAGTCATAGGATACTTCATTGGAGCAGGTTTCGTAGATATTTTTTTTGCATTACTTACATCGTATGGATAATCTATATCTAGTTTGAAATTGCTCATTATAGCAAGATTATCCCACAATTTTTGCTGGTAGTCTGTGGCATCACGCATTTGAGGAAACATATTGCCCATTATTGCAATTATGCTTTCTGCACAAATCTGACGCTCGTTTTTATCTGGCAAAGAAATGGCGTAGTCAACCATCTTTTGGATTTCTCTACCAAATTCCGGCAAAATAAGCTTTTCTCTCTTTGTGTTATAATCTAATCCTTCAATATCCATATTATAATAGTTTCTTAGGTTTGGTGGCAATGAAATCTTTGAGGTAGAATGGAACAAAATATGCCACATCCTCAAATTTAGATTGGGCCATCTTTTTCTCTGCTAATGGAAACATGTTTTTTGCAAGTGGTTCAATGTCTTTTACAAAATGCGCATTTGGGTGGCAAATTTTATCTTCACACTTACTAGCTCCATTTCCAAAGAAATAAATAGGCTGTTTATCCAATAAATCTTTATATGAATCGCTATCTATTATCTTTGCTTTTATTGGAGAAATCTCTTTTAGCGAACGGTCATATATTCCTGCGTATACCTCCATGCGTCTGGCATCTATCATTGGACATAATAAAGCATTTTCAGGTAATTCTTCTTCTGATAAAAGAACAGGTACTGATAATACTTCTAATGTTGGAAGTGCTATTAACTTAATATTTCGTCCGTAGCACAAACCTTTAGCCATAGAGACACCTATACGCAAACCTGTATAAGAACCAGGACCGCAACTTACAGCAACTGCGTCAAGATGTACCGCATGGTTATCGATAAAAGACAGAGCCTCGTCGACATAAACGCCAAGACTTATGGCATGGTTGGGGCCACTATGATCTTCTTTGTTAAATATACAAATACCTTCGTTACTGACGGCAACAGAGCACACATTAGTACTCGTTTCAATATGCAAAATGCAAGACATAATTAAAATATATTCTAAATAAAATGCAAATTTACTCTTTTTTCCCGCATTTTTTGTACTTTTGCATAAATTTAACGTGAAAGTAATTATGATACAATCAATGACGGGTTACGGGAAGTCAGTCGCAACCTATAAAACAAAGAAGATTAATGTTGAGATTAAATCATTAAATAGTAAGTCTCTGGATTTATCTGTACGTATTGCCCCCCTATATAGGGAGAAAGAAATGGAGATACGTCAAAATATATCTAAAATGCTGGAAAGAGGGAAAATCGATTTCAGTATTTGGATAGAGAAAGATGTTACAGTAAGTCCTACTCCTATAAATGCGACTCTTGTCGAAAATTATTATTGTCAGATAAAGGATATAGCTAAAAAGTCAAATATTCCAGAGCCGCAAGATTGGTTCTCTACATTATTGAGGATGCCTGATGTTACAGCTAAAAATGATTTAGAAGTTTTGGATCAAGAAGAATGGAATGTGGCTCTTAGTGCTATAGATGATGCAATTAACCATTTAATAGATTTTCGTAAGCAGGAAGGTTCTGCTTTACAGAAAAAATTTAATGAGAAAATTGACAACATATATGAACTGTTAATGCTTATAGAACCTTACGAAAAAAATCGTGTTGAAAAGATTCGAACAAAGATAATAGATGGCTTAAAGAGTATACCAGAAGTTGAATATGATAAAAATCGTTTGGAACAGGAACTTATATACTATATTGAAAAACTTGATATAAGTGAAGAAAAACAAAGACTGACCAATCACCTTAAGTATTTTAGACAGACGATGGAAGAGGGTCATGGCCAAGGCAAAAAGCTTGGCTTTATTGCACAGGAAATGGGACGTGAAATCAATACAACAGGAAGTAAAAGTAACCAAGCCGAAATGCAGAATATTGTTGTAAAGATGAAAGATGAACTTGAACAAATAAAAGAACAGGTCTTAAACGCACTTTAAATTAATGAGAGGAAAACTAATCATATTCTCTGCGCCAAGTGGTAGTGGAAAAAGTACCATTATTAATTGGTTGATGGAACATAAAGAACTGAATATGGCATTCAGTATTTCTTGTACCAGTAGACAGCCGCGAGGTAGTGAAAAAGATGGCGTCGAGTATTTTTTTATAGAACCGGATGAATTTAAAAAACGTATTCAGAAAAATGAATTTTTGGAATATGAAGAGGTGTATAAAGATCGTTTTTATGGCACTCTAAAGCAACAAGTTGAGAAACAGTTGGGGAAAGGTGAAAACGTCGTTTTTGACGTTGACGTAAAAGGTGGCTGTAATATAAAAAAAATATATGGTAATAAGGCATTGAGCGTTTTTATTCAACCTCCGTCTATTGATGAACTTAGACGTCGTTTAGAGGGAAGAGCTACAGATACACCTGAGGTTATTGAGGATCGCTTGGCGAAAGCTGCTTACGAGTTGACATTTGCTCCTAAGTTTGATAAGGTTATTGTTAATGGTAACTTGGATAAGGCTAAGCAGGAATCATTTGATATAATAAAAGAATTTATTAACGAGTAAAGGATTTTCATCGAATATAAGGATGAGTTTACTGACTGGTATATATGGCGGATCTTTTAATCCAATTCATAATGGTCATATCTTTCTTGCAAAGAAAATGCTTGAACAACTTGGACTGGATGAAATATGGTTTGTAGTATCACCTCAGAATCCTTTGAAATGTTCAGAAGTTCTTCTTGATGATGAGAGACGGCTTGAACTTGTTCGTTTAGCCTTAAAGGATGAGAGGAATATGATTGTAAGTGATTATGAATTTCATATGCCTAAGCCATCATATATGTGGAATACTTTGGAGAGTTTGTCGTTTAATTATCCTGACAGGTCTTTTATCTTATTAATTGGTGCAGACAATTGGCAACGTTTTGATAAATGGTATAAACACGAAGATATACTTCATAAGTATAAAATAGCTATTTATCCAAGAAAAAACTATTATATAAACGATCAGAAGTTGCCGGATAATGTAAAAGTAATAAACACACAACTTGTAAACATCAGCAGTACTCAAATTCGTGGGCGCATTAGAAGGGAGGAACAATTTGAAAATTTAGTTCCATCAGATGTAGCAGATTATATAGTCAAAGAAGGCTTATATCGAAAACGTTAAAATTGTGGCATTTTGCTATAATACAAATTAAAAGCAGTACTTTTGCATTAAATTTGCAAATTCAATGGTTTTTTTTAGTCAGTTTTGTCGTCTAATTAATAAAGTGTTTTATCCGATAAGGAATAATGCACGGTTTTTTGTATTTATGTATATACTAGGATTGGTCTGTGCTTTAAATGAAATACCTTTGCATTTGAAGGGTGCTACATCATATCCGTTAGCTTGGATAGAGCTTTTTTTTGATTTATATTTCTTGTGCCTGATTCTTGTCGCATTACCCAAAAGGATAAGAGTCTTGGTAAGGAGAATTATTTGTGTTATACTTTATTTTGCTGCAATTGTTGATGTCTTTTGTTATGTGAAGTTTGAATCAACACTTACTCCTACAATGTTGTTGTTGGTTGGCGAAACTAATGGGAGAGAGGCAGGGGAATTTGTCAGCGGTTATATTACTGCTGGTATATTTAACTCATTACTCGGCATAGTAATGCTAATAATTATATTGCACATATTATGTCTTTTTTATTCCAGATCTTTGCATCGCAAGAAGGGACGTTTCTATATGCTTCAGGCAATAATCAATGATAATGCTCGTAATTTATCCGGCACATTGCAGCCTTTTTTTAGTATCTCTGCATTATTGCTCTTGATATATGGAGCTTTTGCATGTTCTCATAATAAAGTAGCGACTTATAATTTGATGTCAGCTAGCAATATTGGTGATGTTGAACATACCCTTACAGAAAAAGGACATGCAGAATTATACCTACCAATATATAGACTAATATTTAGTATATATGCTAATCATCTTGCATCAAAACAGGTAGAAAAATTGATAGAGTCAATGAACAAAGTTGTAGTTGACAGTTGTTCATATCGCAGCAAAAATATCATTCTTATAATAGGCGAAAGTTATAATAAACATCATTCGCAATTATATGGGTACGAACATCCAACGACCCCAAGACAGGTTGCTTTGGCAAAAACGGGGTTATTAGTACCTTTTACAGATGTAGTGTCTCCATGGAATCTTACTAGTTATGTATTTAAAAATGTATTTTCAACTCACGCTGTAGGTGAGCCCGGAGACTGGTGTGATGGGGTTTTATTTCCACAACTTTTCAGAAAGGCTGGTTATCATGTGTCTTTCATAACAAACCAGTTCCTGCCAAAAGCAAAGGAAGCTGTTTATGATTTTAGTGGAGGATTTTTTTTGAATAATCCTCAATTAAGCAAATCACAGTTTGATTCACGTAATACAAGTCTTCATACTTATGATGATGGTTTATTGAAGGATTATGACGAATTACGCAAATATAATGGGAAGAATAACCTTATAATATTTCATTTAATGGGTCAGCATGTTAATTATAAACAACGTTATCCATCAGACAGGAAATTCTTTAAACCAGAAAGCTATGACCGTCCTGCATTAAGCGGAAGAGAAAAATATATATTGTCAGATTATGATAATGCTACAAGATATAATGATTCTATTGTCGCATGCATCGTAAATAAATTTTATAATGAAGATGCGATCGTAATTTACATGCCAGACCATGGAGAGGAATGTTTTGACAATGATTATCATTTTTATGGTCGCTTGCATTCATCGGGTATAGATTATAGACTTGCACGTGAGGAATTCGAAATACCATTTTGGATATGGTGCTCTCACAAATATGCTACGACACATCCATACATTTTTAAAGAAATCGTTGATGCAAAGACACGTCCTTTTATGACGGATAATTTGTCGCATATGCTTTTATATATTGCAGGTATACATTGTCCCCAATATAAATCTAAATTCAACTTGTTAAGTCCTGATTATGATGTAAATAGGCCCAGAATGTTAAAACTTACTACTGATTATAATAAATTTGAAAAGAAATAATGAGTAAACAACTAATAAGTATAGCCGAATCAAAAGCTTTAAGAGGTATAGCAATATTGGGCATTATTCTACACAACTATTGTCATTTTCTGCCGGTTGTACAGGAAAATGAATATACCT
>OBMA010001763.1_pt1 | contig 13055 bp, 5 predicted proteins | sample 1539141 | NCBI WGS metagenome assembly OBMA01 (sample SAMEA3991484, study PRJEB22521) | metagenome | biome: anthropogenic terrestrial biome; feature: sewage plant; material: raw primary sludge | place: Sweden | collected 2012-09-26 | reverse complement strand
ATTCTCCAAGATTTCTCCATGACCATCCCTTCTTTTGGCTATCCGTTAAAGTCCCAATACCGATATTAGACTGTGGCACCGTATAAGGTTTAAAAGTTTTACCATTGATGGCTTCTTTAAGCAACAAATTACCAGTACTATCAAAGAAGGTTATACGACCAGAAAGTTTATCTATATCTGCTTCAACATTTTTAGCCTTTATTTTGATAACAGAACGATCTTCGTTAACAAAGAACTGCGGTTTGGCTGTTTGTGGAACTATTATAAGACTGGTTTTAACTGGAAATTGGTTTTCAGCTGTAGCCTCTACACGTATTATGTTGTCGTTTACAACCTGTAAGCGTAATAGTTTTGCTCCATTTCCATTTACGTTAATATTTACGGTAACCACATTACCATCCTTAATAAAATCAGCTGCGGTTGCAATCGATGTTGTACAAGCGAGCAGAATAGTTGAAATTAGTATTTTTGCGCTCTTCATAAAAATTTTATATTATTCACAATGCAAAGATACTATTTCTATCCAAATATTATAATATAAAATGTTACTAAGATGTGTATTATTTGTTATATATGATGTTATTTACCATTTTTCTCCTTATAGTGAGAAGGCATATCACCATACATTTCTTTAAAGTACTTCGAGAAATAGCGAGGATTGTTAAACCCGACTTGATAAGAAATCTCACTTACACTCAATTGACTTTCACATAGTAGGCGTTCTGCATATCTTAGTCTTATAGTTCGAATGAATTCAGAAGGTGTATTACCTGTTATTGAAAGCATTTTTTTATATAAATGCACACGTGACATATTTAAGATACTGCTAAGTTGCTCAACAGTAAGGTCTGTGTCTGATAAATTCTGTTCTACATAATCAGTCGCCTTCTGTATCAGTTTTTCATCAAGAGATGTGATATGAACATCCTTAATATGAGGTTGCAGATGCGCCTTATTATGATCAGAAGAATTATGCCATTTAATAAGATTATTTATTCTTAAATTCAATAGATCAAGATTAAATGGCTTTGTAATATAATCATCTGCTCCACTCTCCATACCTTCAACTTTATGTTCATCTGCAAGGCGAGCTGTAAGCATCATAAATGGTATGCCTTCTGTATCAGGATCAGCCTTTAGCATCCTACACAATTCATTTCCATTTATCTCAGGCATCATTACATCACTCAAAATTATATCCGGTTTTTTAACTTTAATCATTTCATACGCTTCTCTACCATCATGTGCTAGCCTCACTTTATAATAACGACTTAATTCTTCGTTCATAAACTCCAAAAAATCATCACTATCATCAGCAATAAGTACTTCATATTCTTTCTTTACTTTCAAAACTGCCTCTTTTGCCTTATTTATATCATTATCATCAAGCTTGCTCTTAATAGATATTAAAGGAGTATCATTAAGAATTTCTTTAAGTGAAGAATCATGTCTTATAGGAATCTCAACAAAGAACGAACAACCTTCATCAGGATTATCTTCCACGTGCACATTACCGCCATGCATTTCAACGAAGTCTTTTACAAGATTCAAGCCTACCCCACTACCACCGAAAGAATTCTCATGGTTACCATCTACTTGATAGAATCTGTCGAAGATATGCTGTTTATCATTATCACTAACGCCAATGCCTGTATCCATAATCTTTATTACAAGAATACCAGCCTGCTCTTTTTGAGTATCAGAAAGAGTTTTTATATTAACAGTCACTGAAACAGAACCACCTTCAGGAGTAAATTTGAAAGCATTAGACAATAAATTATTCATTATCTTACTTATCTTATCGTCATCAAAAGACATCCTTAGAGATGGTATGGAAGACTTGAATGAAAAATGTATCTTTTTCTCTGCCAGCAACAAAAAGGAGTTGCAAATATTGCTTAAGAAATTTATTATATCGCCAGTTAGTAAATTAAGTTGCAGTTTGTTCATATCAGCACGTCTGAAATCAAGCAATTGGTTAACTAATGTAAGCAATCTCTCTGAATTTCGATGAATCATCATCAATTTTCTTCGTTTATCATCGTCTGTTTCATCCTTTATCATTGATATTATAGGTGAGATAATTAACGTTAGAGGTGTCCGTAGTTCATGACTTACATTTGTAAAGAAACGAAGTTTCATATCATCTATTTCATGTTTTTTTTCAGACTCAATACGGACTTGGCGTATTTTATCTTCAGCCTCTTGTCTACGCATTCTAAACCGTCTTATATACCATAGTATTATAGCTATTAATATTGCATAAAGCATATAAGCCCATATCGTACTGTAAAAAGGAGACCTTATGGTTATATCTAGAGAACTTACTTCTTTATTGACATATCCATCACCATTAACAACCTTTACAAGCAACTTATAAACACCTGGCGAAAGATTTGTGAATGAAATACCAGCCTGAGATGGAACAGTTTGCATCCATTTATCATTGAAACCTTCTAATTTATAAAGGAATCTTGTATTTTCCGGTAAGGTGCAATTATTTGATGCCATTTGTATTGTAAATGCTTTGTCATCGTAGTTTAATACAAGTTTTTTACTTTCATTCAACGCTTCTTTTAGAATGACATGACCATTGAACTTTTCATTTACATTGATTAGATGATCAAAGACTACTAATCCGCTGAAGACAGCCCTACTAGGAGTTTTACCCAGGTGCAGAATATTGGGTGATACAACATTCACTCCATCCTGACCACCAATATAAATATCTCCATTTTTTGCCTGCAATATAGAACGCTGATTAAATTGTCTATTCTGTAATCCATCTATTTCATTAAAACTATACACAGTAAAATCCCATTTACCTTCATTTCTGTATACTTTAATATTAGAAACGCCCTTATCTGTTGATAACCAAATATTGTGATTTACGTCTTCCGTTACTGAACATATTTCTGATCCGCTTAATCCTGAGGTTCTATCCAAAATAGTAAGTTGGTCTGTACGAAGATCGTAAACATTCATACCAGATGATGTACCATTCCATATCAAGCCACGACTGTCAACAAATATCTGGTTTACAAACCCACTTGAGAACTCCTCATTACTTCTCGTTGAAGAATAATTTTTTATCTTATGAGTATTAAGATCCATTATTGAAAAATTAACAGAATGACCTATAACAATATCATGGTTTTTACCAATCGAGAGTGATGACAAATAATCAGAAGCTAAACCTGAATTATGACTATTATAAGTTGTAAACGTTCCTGTTTTAGGATTAAGACATTGAAGTCCTGAACCTAAAGTACCTATCCATATATTTCCTTGGCTGTCTTCCTCTAATGACCAAACACTTTTGTTAGCCAGTCCATTTGTTTTACCAGTATACCTATATGGAGTAAATTCACCATTTTTATAACGCGTTAGACCTCCATTATAGCTGCCGAACCAAATAGAACCATCGCTTGTTGCCTTGCAACATACTATAATATCCGACTGCAACTTATTTTCTTTCCGTCCATAGTGTTTTGTCTCATTTGTGATCGGATTATAAGACAATATGCCATTATCATTACTTCCACACCAGATAAGTCCACTCTTATCTTGAGACATTGATGTTATATCTCCAAGTGCAAGTAGCTGGAACTTCTTTATGTAATCTGAATAATATGCTACACCGTTTTTATATGTTCCAATCCACACAGTATAATTGTTATCTATGAATATAGACTGTTGGGTATTGTCCGGAATACTATTTATATTATCCTTATCATAATAATATGACTTCAAATATCGACGTTTAAGATTAACAACTATTACTCCTTTATGATCAGTTGCAATCCATAAATTACCATATTTATCCTGCTTTACATTCTTTACCAAAATATTTTCAGATGGAGGAATAATATCAAAATTCCTTAACATATCAGACAAGGAGCTGTACCATTTGCGGGTTTTCTGCATATAAACATAAAAATTCCCATTAGTACATATATAATAATTACAGTCTCGATCAGTAAAAATATTATATCCCTGGGTTATACCAACTTTTTTGCTTATATATGTATCAGTCCACTGCCTTCTATGTTCATGTCCATTCAGACTTATAAATTTACCATCATTATAACTCATCAACACGCTATTTCTAAATTCTGTGATAGAATTAATATTCCCCTCTGGTATCGTTTTTGCTCCATTCTTACCATATTTGAACAAAAATACAGATTGATCTCTTTTTGATATGAAATAACAGCCCTGGCCATATATTATGATCCATATATTTTTAAACTTGTCTATATATACGTTATTAATATTGCCATGAATATTATACTTTTTAAGCCAAACATTCATATCTCTCTCAAAAGTTTCAGTTCTTGGATTAAATACGCAATAGCCCCGTGATGTATGTATCCACAAATAACCTTCAGCATCCTCACAAATATTATCAACATTATTATCTAATATTGATTTTAGATTTTTATGCTGAGAATAAAACGTTTTAAATCTAAAACCATCATAACGGTCCAATCCTGAAGCTGTAGCAAACCACATAAAGCCATGAGAATCTTTAAATACATAATTTACTTGACTATTTGACAAGCCATCAGTAGTATCAAGTCTCCTGAATTTAATATCTCCGATATTTGCATTTGCATCACATCCAAAGACTATAATAAATATTATTGTCAATATATATATTTGTTTTCTCATATATCTATTTGTAGGAATAACATTTGCAAATATAGTACAAAAGTGTGATTTAAGGAAAAAACATGTCGTTTTTTTATAAATATTCAATCCAAAAAGAGCCGCCTTTTTATATGGCAGCTCTTTTATCACATATCAAACAATCATTATCACTACTTACTTGATACCCCTAGAAGAGCATCTACTATTTCACTCTCATACCAAGTATTCTTATTACGATCATAAAGTCCCATCCACCAAAGGCCTGTTGTATCTTTTGCGCGCATCTGAGTAATCGCATATTTTGCGTATTTAATACGTTCACTCATGCTCTTTTTTTCGTCTATTGCTCCGAACTCTCCAAAAAAGAATGGAATGCCAAGATCATCAAAACGATTAGATGTACGTGTTATAACATCTGAGACTTCTTTTTCACAGGATGAATCAAATACTGAAATATTATTTGTGCCTGCATCATTGCAGAAGTTATAAGGATCATAAGAATGAATAGAAGCTACTATATGATTAGGATGCTTATCGTTTGGAACGGCAAAACCTTTCAATTTAGCAATAGTACTACCCGCACCATATGGATTACAAACAAGATTTCTATATTCATTTTTACTACCTGTAGCTCTTACCGCATCAACAAAATCCTGCTCTAGCTTATTCACTATCATGCAAGCATTTGCATCTGTAGGATCACCCCACTCGTATTTCGAATCAAGGATTTCATTAAAGGCCTCGAAAATCAGTTTTTCATCATAATCTTTAAAACGAGTTGCAATCTGTTTCCAAAGTGATTTTAACCTTGTACTTATAGCACTATATCTGTTGGCATCACACACGAGCCACCCTGCATCATCTTTACGACTCGCATCCTTTGCTCCGCAATCATGTTGAACATTCAATATACAATATGCACCTGATTTTAAGACATACTTTACAACATCTTCAACGCGGTTCATCCAAGCCTCATCTACATTGCCATCTGTATCAATATGCGGATACCATGTTACAGGAACACGAATAATATTAAATCCTTTAGTTGTTATCGCATCGATCATTGCCTGTGTTGTTATTGGCTGTCCCCATGATGTTTCCCAATCGTACACCGTTTTTGGATTAAACCATGACTGGTTAATATCAGGATTTGCATCAAGTGTATTACCTAAATTATAACCAAGTTTGATGTTACTTACAAGCGAGTATGCACTTTCAAAAGGATCTCCTGAATCCATAGTTGCTCCATTTTGGTTTATTTTTACGACTTTAGATAAATTACCTGAACTAATTATCAGTTGAGTTGAACGTTTTGCTGTTGCATTTCGAGATACTGCTACTTTTATATAAGACCATTTGTCTGCGTATCCATAACCGGCATGATTAGATATATTAACCCATGATGTATCAAGAACCTCTGCATTCCAATCTGCGTCGCATTTTATTCCTACAACTGCAGATCCTGATGATATTGGGAAATCAAGGGTATTTATAGATACACTATCCTTGTAAACGTCAAGTTCAGATGCAGTAACAGTATCATTGCTAGTGCTACAACTCTGAATGGTCATGGCTTCAAGCAATATTAGAATAATTGAAAAAACACTCCTAATTTTCATAATTCATTATTTTTTATAATATATTCGGATATTGTCAAAGCAGACATCAATATTACCCTTCTTTGTTCCTTGATTATAATCCATAAGTCGTATCTGATTAATTCCTGTAGCAACAATATCTTTATATGTTTTATCTTTAAAACAAGCAAAATTGCTAAGTTTAATAACATGACGGTACCACTTACCTTTTACGTTATTACCATCAATATCACCAATAACTGGCTGTGAAAAGGAGAAAGTTCCCTGATCTGTATTTATCCAGGCAAATCCATTATCATAATAGTTTTCTGCATCTCCCACAGTTTGTATCAGATATCTCAAATATCCTGTATAACCAGCAGTGTTATAAGCAGAGTTATTGTCATAGACTTCCATAGCAAGATATATATCGTCTGCTGATGCATTTGAAGGAATAACATCATAACCAGGAAGAGGAAATGGTCCACTCCAGTCTTTACGGAAATATATCATAGTACCCCACCAATTTGAGCCATTGTCCATGACATTAATACGAGCATAAGATCCATCACTTGAATAAGGAGCTGCACCACTTGTAGCTGACTCATAAATGGCATTAGGTCCCCACCCATTATCTGTAGCATTTCCATCAAAATTAATAAGAACAGAAGCAGGGTTGAAGAAATTTTCATAATTTACCTGTCCACCAGGTGTTGTTATAGTTAATGTAGTTCCACTGCCTGTTGCTGGTTTTTTATTAAATACGAACGATAACTCATCTTCCGAACTAGCTACTTTTAAATCTTTACTCGTCAAAGTTACATCGCCATAAGTAATACTTCCAACCTGAACAAATTCAGAACCTTTAATTGTTACCGTTTCACCTATTTCAGGATATTCACTACTTACTGATTTAATTTTCGGTATTCCAGGTTTCTTAGAATAAGCAATATATGAATATCCTGTTGCTGTTTTCACTACTAATGTACCTGATTCGTAAGGTATATCAGGCAATACTAATCCTAGTTCAGATGAAGTAACATAAGAATTTGTTTGGGGATCAAGGTAATGATTTTTAACAAGGTTTGAATACTTTGTAACATCAACAATACTACCAGTTATATCTTTCCATTTAGTTGTATCAAGCTTAGCAGCAGGGATATCAGTAAAATATATTTTTTCTATGTCAATAAGATTCTTACCATATACGTAAAGTGAATCACCCGCATCACGTGGATATAATCCCTGTATGCGACCAATAGAAGGATTTGGTGCTAAAATTTTGAATGCAAAAGTAGCCGTACCATGACTTGTCTCCAATCTTATTTCATCTTTTAATGTACTGTCAAAAGCTGTAAGTTTAAAGCCATTTTCCTCTTTTGGTATTGTGCACATAACACTATGGTCTGTATTCATAGTAGAGTTAAACGAAACTTGCTGATCATTAATATATATTTTGAGTACATTACTTAGATTTGTACCTGTAATCGCTATAAGTTGACCTGTACTGGATTTTGTAAATAAGCTGTCAGCATAAACAGGGTCAGGAACTCTAACACCAGTAATTTCTGGCGTCCCATAACCTTCTTTATTATCTTCACTGCATGAGATTAAAGACAATTGCATAAATGCGATAGTCGATAACACAAGAAGATAAAATATATTGATTTTATTTTTTTTCATAAGTCATAATATTGTTTAGTTATTTATCATTTCCAAAATTATAAGCCTGTGGAGACTCTTTTAGATAATGGTTCTGTAAAACGTCTGCTTCTGGATAAGGCATAAAAATATTTGTTTCGGTCAATTTAATAGGTAATAAATTAGATTGTGCACGTACTAATGAGTCTACATTATACACATAGCCATGCGCTTTATCCATTTTTATTCCATTAACGACAGCTGTAGAATTATCAGTTTCAGAAACAGCAAGGTGATCATTCCAATATACGTGGTTGGCTGCATCTTTAAAGTACCAGCAATTTGTGCCATTATTCAAAAAAGCACGGTAACTTATAGTTCCATCATTATTCATCAAGACATCTCCTTCACGATACTCAAATGCACGATGCTGTTTGTTATTGAATATGTCTAACATATACTGAGGTTTCCATCTGTACCAAGTAACCATATCAAACCAATTCTTATATTCCATACAGAATTCTATTCTGTGTTCTCGAATTAACGTAGCCAGATCATATGAGTTTAGCAGACTAACATGTGCACGTGCTCTCACAGCATTTATTGCAGATAAACCTTCTACATCTGTACTATTCGTATGATTGCCAAGTATCGCTTCTGCCTTTATCAGATATACTTCAGCAAGACGCATAATGTATGTATTCAATGGAGAAGCCATTTGAGCAAGATGTCCACCAGCATCTGCTTTCGTTCCAAGAACACCTTTTTTGCATTGCATCCATTTGTGTTTATACGTATAGCCGCCATCAGCCTGAAGTATATATTTATAATATCTTTGTGGAGTAAAGAATGTACCACGAATACGGAATGTATCAGCAGGCTCTTGGTTATAGAGGTCTATCATATCAACAGAAGCAATAAGACTTCCACCCCATACGTTAACATCAGTTACTTCTGGAAATGCCAAATCTGAATATAACGCATTAATAGCCCCCCAACCTGAAGATGTTCCAAGATTGGCATCAGCCCAACGCATGGCTAAAACAGTTTCTGAGTTATCATTATTCTGAGCCTTAAATAAATCTTCATAATTACTCATTAGAGAATATGGTCCTTTATTTATGACATCATCACACAAACTTATTACTTCTTTAAGCGTTGCTTCATCTCTTGTAGCCTTATTCCATCCACTTTGTGCCAATAAAGCCTTGGCTAGAAGAGCCTTGGCTGCATAACTTGATGGATGACCTTTTCCTGAGTTATCAGACATCAAACTAACCGAACGTCTATAGTCACGAATAATAAACTTTAGTACATCATCTTCAGTATTTAAAGGCTTTACAGGATTATTAATCATATCCTGATTATCCTCATATAAAATATTAGCGCCCCATCCACGAAGTAGATAAAAATATGCTGTAGCACGCATAAGATAACATTCACCAAGAGCCTGATTCTTTACAGATTCAGAAACTGCATCTGAACAATACTTATTAATATTATCTATAGTTGCATTTGCCATTGTCACTACATTGTAAAGTGATGACCAGGCAAGACTCATGTCTTCTGTAAGACTTGTTATCTGAAAACGTGCAAACTCAGCACTGACATAAGGGTTCCAGGCATCATTAGCACGATAAGATCCCATTCCTACTATAGCACGGCGGTTAAAATCGAACCATGCACGGTTATATAATGGTTCTACTCCTTTCATTACAGCATCATCAGAAGAGTAGAATGTCTTTGATGTATAATTGCCTTGAGGAGACTTATCCAGAAAGCTATCACTACAACTACTTAAAGCTAATAAGATCAGTAAAACTGATAAGATGCAACTAGTAAGAGCTTTTAAGTTGACCATATTATTATGAATATTTATTTTTCCCATTTTTTTTAAATTTTAAAAGCGTACTTTTATTCCAAAATTATAAATGCGCTGTGATGGATAACGATAATTATCTATACCATGAAGGATAACACTCTGGCCTATTGATCCTACTTCCGGATCATAACCATCATAGCCTGTAATAGTAAATAGATTCTGAGCATTAGCATATATCTGCACCCACTCAAGTTTTAATGGTTGAAGCCATTTATCAGGTAGATTCCATGCAAACGATAATGATTTTAATCTAATATAACTACCGTCCTCTACAAAACGGCTGCTTATACGATTGTTGTCGTTCATACTTCCTCCGCTTACATATATACGGGGATAAGAAGCCGTTTCTGCATTTGTGATATATACATTTGAAATATCTAAAGCAGAACCATTCGGATTAATTAGACCTATTTTAGCATAGTTGGTAGCTTCTTTCAAAAGATTGCTATATTTTGAAAAATTTGTAGAATTTTGTTTTACTATATTATAAATATCATTACCGACACTACCATTTAGGAAGAAAGATAATTCAAAATTTTTATATGTAATTGTATTACTTATACCAAATGTATAGTCAGGGTTAGGATCTCCAATATACTTACGGTCTGCTTCTGTTATTTTTCCATCACCGTTTACATCCTCAAATATATAATCTCCAACCCAAATACCTGTCTTAGAAATATCATATAGATTACCGGATGAATCAACAGGTCTAGCCACAGGTATTTTGTTTCCACTATGGTCTAAAAGGAATTCTCCTAGTTTATTTTTCTGATAGAAGTCAGACTCTTTAGTATACATACCTATTACGTTATATCCATAAAATCGGCCTACTGCATCCCCAACCTCTGACATTGTATATGTCTGAGAACCAATAGTGCCAGACAAGGCTGAAGAACTGCTGTTAGTCTTCGTTAGTTTATTGCGGTTGAACGAAATAGTAATACCTGTGCGCCATTGCCAACCATGAGTATTTATGTTTACTGTGTTTAGTGTAAATTCGATACCTTTATTTTCCATCGAACCTGCATTTACCCATGGAGACGCCATACCCATATAGTCGTTGTTAATAACGTATGAAGGCAACTGTGCCTGCATAAGCAAATTCTTAGTTTTCTTATAATATGCGTCTGCAATAAATTCTATTCGGTTATTAAACAAATTAAGGTCTAATCCTACATTCCATGAATTGGTACTTTCCCACTTTAGGTCTTGATTTGAGAAGTTGCCTGGATAATAGCCTGTGCCCCAAGCTGTAGGAGTATTAGCCATTGTTGCTCCATATGCATAACTTCCTGCACTTTGATTACCTACAAGACCCCATCCTAAACGAATTTTCATATTATCTATCCAATGAATACTTTTCATAAATTTTTCATTGCTTATACGCCATGCTATAGCAGCAGAAGGAAACCATCCCCAGCGGTTGTTCTCACCAAAACTAGAAGAACCATCTGTACGTACAGTAGCTGTCAACATATATCTATCCAGGATATTATAGTTTAGGCGTCCATAGTATGATTCAATACTCCATGGCGTTCCGTCATCACCTGTATTTGTAGCCGTAGAAGAATCGCCTACATTAAGACTATGCAAAGCATCTGAGATATAACCTTTACGTGAAGCGGAAAGATTCTGCCATTTGCCCCATTGTGCTTCATGTCCAAGCATTATCTGCATATGTTGATTCTTAAATGGATCTATATCATATGTTGCGTATTGCTTGAACGAGTTATACTCATTCTTAGAACTGCCACGTGTTGATAATGACTCTACTCTTACTGTTCCATAAGAATATGATGGTTGAAAATAATAGGTATTGCCCCATCCATAACTTCCGCCATATTCAACGCGTAAAGTCAAACCTTTGATAGGTGTTATATTGGCAAAGAAATTATAATCTAATGAAGAGTTTTTACTATTATTTTCTCTCATCTGTGCTTCAAAAAGAGGGTTTGAATAGTATGTTGCAAAGTCATTAACTTGAGGGAATCCATAAGTACCATCCGGATTGACAGGAGCTACATCCGGAAATTGATTTAATGCTGTTTGTATAGCATTTGATTGATCAAATGTTGTAACTTGTTTTGTGTTTGCAAAGTAACCGTTCATACCTAACTTTATATATTTATTTACATCAATATCAAAGTTAGCACGAAATGATGCTCTATTGAATGACGATCCTATTCCTACGCCATCCTGATCCAGATATCCTCCTGAAAATGAATATGCAATATCTTTTGCTCCACCACTTACATTTACTTGATGGTTATCCATGAATGCCGTTCTAAATAAGACATTCTGCCAATCTGTACCATTCGTAAGCAAACTAGGATCTTTGTAATCAGATCTAACGCCCCAACCGAGAATGTTCGCACGTTCATTATAAAATGATGCATAATCTTTCAGATTCATCATATCAAGAGTCTTGGGCAACTGCTGCCAACCTATATAACCTTCATACTGTATCTTTGCTTTTCCATCATGGCCTCGTTTGGTAGTAATTAAGACGACACCATTTGATGCTCTGGAACCATAGATAGCAGTTGCAGATGCATCCTTCAATACTTCTATATTTGTTATATCTGATGGGTTAATAGATGATAGAGCACTTGTATTATCCGAGGAGCTTCCTGACATTGCTATGCCATCTATTACATACAAAGGTTCGTTACTACTCAATGAATTTACACCACGAATCTGGACAGAGATTCCTCCACCTGGTGCACCGGAGTTTTGTGTAACAGCTACACCGGCAATTCTTCCTTGCATTGCCTGCTCAATAGTAGTGTTTACTCCTTGCTTGATTGCCTTCTCATCAATAGATGATACAGAACCTGTGAGGTCACTGCGTTTCATTACGCCATAGCCTACTACGACCACTTCATCTAGCAATTTGTGGTCTTCTTTGAGTACAACATTGATGTTATTTTCAATACCGACTTTAACAGTCTTAGACAAATAGCCTACATAAGAGAACTGAAGTATCTGTCCTGACTCAGCATTTATAGAATATTTTCCGTCCACATCGGTTACAGAACCATTAGGAACACCCAATACTTTGACGGTGACGCCAACAAGTGGTTCGTGGTCAATAGCAGACGTAACAGTACCTGTAACGGTCTTTGCCTCCAGCGAACTCGCCTCAATAACATTCATTGCGGTGAATAACAGAAATGCTATTAAAGTGACATTGCAGAGTAATGAACTCTTGCATAACCTAAGAAGTGTTTTTCTCATAGTTACATTGTATTAAATTTATTAAGGTAAATTACTATTCATCAAATTTAAATAAATATTTG
>OBMA010001762.1_pt1 | contig 13058 bp, 8 predicted proteins | sample 1539141 | NCBI WGS metagenome assembly OBMA01 (sample SAMEA3991484, study PRJEB22521) | metagenome | biome: anthropogenic terrestrial biome; feature: sewage plant; material: raw primary sludge | place: Sweden | collected 2012-09-26 | reverse complement strand
AAGATGATCGTAACACAGGTATTGCCTACATGTCAGATCCAGATGGGTATGACCGAGTTGGCTCCCGGAAGTGTATGGAATACAATGCCGGCACATGTACACAGTCGTCGTATGGAGGCTTATTTCTATTTCGAGGTTCCTGAGGAACAGGCTGTATGCCACTTCATGGGTGAGGTTGACGAGACACGCCACATCTGGATGAAGGGTGATCAGGCTGTACTTTCACCTGAATGGAGTATCCACTCAGCTGCAGCAACTCATAACTATACTTTCATCTGGGGTATGGGTGGTGAGAATCTTGACTACGGTGATCAGGATTTCTCAAAGATCACGGATTTAAAATAATATTACTTACTATTAAATAAAAAGAAATGAACGAATTTGCTCAAAGATTCTCATTAGAGGGTAAGATAGCACTCGTAACAGGTGCATCTTACGGTATTGGTATGGCTATCGCTACCGGTTTTGCACAGGCAGGTGCTACCATCGTGTTCAACGATCTTAAACAGGAACTTGTAGATAAAGGTCTTGCTGCTTACAAAGAGCGTGGTATCAATGCTCACGGGTATGTTTGTGACGTAACAGACGAAGACATGGTTAATGAACTCATTGCCAAGATTCAAAAAGAAGTGGGAAATATTGATATCCTCGTTAATAATGCCGGTATCATCAAACGTATCCCTATGTGTGAGATGAGTGCGGCTGAGTTCCGTCAGGTTATCGATGTCGATCTTAACGCTCCTATGATTGTGAGCAAGGCCGTCATTCCGAATATGATTAAGGCTGGTCATGGAAAGATTATCAACATCTGTTCTATGATGTCTGAGCTGGGTCGTGAGACTGTTTCTGCATATGCTGCTGCCAAGGGTGGTCTGAAGATGCTTACCCGTAACATCTGTTCTGAATATGGTGAATACAATATTCAGTGTAATGGTATCGGCCCGGGTTATATCGCTACTCCTCAAACAGCTCCTCTTCGTGAGCCTCAGGCTGATGGTAGTCGTCATCCTTTCGATAGTTTCATCGTAGCAAAGACTCCTGCTGCCCGTTGGGGAAATCCAGAGGATCTTCAGGGACCTGCAGTGTTCCTAGCATCTGAAGCTTCTGACTTTGTGAACGGTCATATCCTCTATGTTGACGGAGGTATCCTTGCTTATATCGGGAAACAACCTTGATGAAAATAAAAAAAGTGGCGCAGAATACTACGTCACTCTATGGTATAAAAAAAGAGACGTCATTTTGATGTCTCTTTTTATTACAATCTAGTTGATTGCCTCTGATAATTCAGCACCAGCTTTGAATTTTGCAACTTTCTTAGCTGCAATCTGAATCTTAGCTTTTGTAGATGGATTGATACCTGTGCGAGCAGGACGCTCATTAACACTGAATGTACCAAAGCCTACCAATGCAATCTTCTCACCGCCCTTTAAAGCGTCCTCAATTGCATTAATTGTTGCATCTAATGCTTTCTTAGAATCAGCCTTTGACAAACCTGAGCCAGCTGCAATCTTTTCGATTAATTCTGTCTTGTTCATAACGTAAAATTTATTAATTAATTAATTGTAACACAAATGTTTGCTTTTAACACGGCAAATATAAGTTAAGTATTTCATAAAACAAACAAAAAATAAAAAAAAGTACCGAAATTCTCGAAAAAAACCGTGTATAAAGCTGATTTTATGCTCATGAACAGATATTTTTCGTAATTTTGCGGATGATAATTCGTTAATATAACATTAAACAGAGTATTTAATATGCGCATGATGCCTACTATAACCAAGAATTTGCTGATTGTAAATTGCTTGGTCTTTATTGCTACTTACGTCTTTGGCATGCGGGGTGTGGACCTTGGTCATGATCTTGGATTGTACTTCTTCCTATCGCCGGATTTCCATATTTATCAACTTTTTACATACATGTTCATGCATGGAAGTCTGGAGCACATATTCTTCAATATGTTTGCTCTTTGGATGTTCGGTAGGGTGATAGAAAATGTGTGGGGACCAAAACGTTTCCTCTTTTATTACATTTCTTGCGGTATCGGTGCTGGACTGATACAGGAGCTGGTACAGTTCTCTTCTTATTATATTCAGTTGAGCAACGGTGCAAGCCTAATACAGATGGGTTCTACAGTCGGAGCTTCTGGAGCTATCTATGGTGTCTTACTTGCATTCGGAATGATATTTCCCAACGAACGGTTATTCATATTCCCATTACCAATTCCGATTAAGGCCAAGTGGTTTGTGACAGGTTATGTCGTCATAGAACTCTTCTCGGGCTTGTCTATCAATGATAATGTAGCTCACTTCGCTCATCTGGGTGGTATGCTCATTGGCTTCCTGATGATCAAATATTGGCAGCACCAGGATCGAGGCAATAACAATTTCAATAATGCTGGAAGATCACGTGGCAAACAGTTCTTTGACAACATGAAGAGTCATTGGGATAACCATAAAGGCAATAAATCGAAGATGAGTTCTACGAAAGGTGGAAAGGAGAATATTGATTGGGACTATAATGCCAAGAAGAAGGAAAATCAGGAGGAGCTTGACAAAATACTCGATAAGATAAGACGAAGTGGATATGATAGTCTCACAAAAGAAGAAAAGCAGAAACTGTTTGATAACAGTAATAAGTCGTAGAAAATGTTTGGGGTATTAAAGAAGGTTACTATACAGATGATGATCGGGGCAAACATCTCCACGATTATCGTTATGTTTCTCGTGGGATTTAGTGATTATATCAATCCTGCCACACATCCTTTGCTAGCATGTATAGGACTTACTTTTCCCATATTTCTGGCCATTAACTTTCTTTTCTTTATATTCTGGCTTATCTTTTACTCCAAAAAGGCATGGATACCTTTGCTTGGATATCTTGTCTGCATCGTTCCTCTGAGAACATATTTCCCGATAAACTTTCGTCTTGAACCCCCTGATGGTACCATCAAGGTGTTGTCTTATAATGTTCTGGCTTTTGCTGCCACAGAGACAGATGAAGACGGGAATAACGCAATACTTGAATATATAAAAAACAGTGACGCGGATATTGTATGCCTACAGGAGGCGGTGATGTACGAGGTCAGGAAAGAGGTTGTTGACAGTGTGCTAAGTAAATATCAGTACCGTGATACAACCATGATTGTTAGTGATTCTGCTAACAATGCACTGGCTATATACAGTAAATATCCTATATTGTCAAAGGAAAGAATCAAGTATAACTCACCGGGCAATGCAAGTATGGCTTATAAACTGAAGATAGATGGTGATACCGTACTCGTCATCAATAATCATCTTGAGAGTAATAAGCTGACTCAACATGACAAGTCTCAATATAAACGCATGTTTAAGAACATCAAGCGGGATACTGTTGAGGTGGAATCCAAGAAACTCATTGTAAAATTAGGGGAAGCTCTGCAGCTGCGTTGTAAACAGGCTGATGCTGTTGCTGCTTATATTCGGAAGCACAAGGGAAAGAGCATTATCCTTTGTGGAGACTTCAATGATAATCCGATTTCTTACACACACCGAGTTATAGCTAAAGACCTGAATGACTGCTATGTAAGAAGCGGATTCGGTCCAGGTTTGTCATACAATCAGAAGGGATTTAATGTAAGAATAGACAACATCATGTGCAGTAATGACTGGAAAAGTTTCAATTGCCGGGTAGACAATAATATCGATGCTTCCGACCATTATCCAATCTATTGTTGGCTGAAAAAGAGATAAAACCTGAAATTTTAATATTAGAAATTCTTTATAATGTGAAAAATTCACTATATTTGCAGGTCTTTATAAAATCAAGAAACAAATAATAATTAAAATAACATCTAATTAAAATGCAAAACAAAGGAATTGTAAAGTTTATCGCAGCCTTGCTAACGCTGGTGTGCATCTTCTACCTCTCCTTCTCGTTTGTAACACGTCATTACGAAAGTAACGCGAGTAAAATGGGAGAAGTGGCAGGAAAGGAATACCTAGACTCTCTTTTGAATGAGAAGGTCTATCTTGGTGCTTACACCTTAAAGGAGTGCCGTGAAATGGAAATCGGTCTCGGTCTGGACTTGAAGGGCGGTATGAATGTCATTCTCGAGGTATCCGTACCTGATGTAGTCGAGATCCTTGCCGATCACAAGACTGATCCGGCATTTGTCAAAGCTATGGCTAGTGCTAGAGCTGAGGCGGAAAAAAGTCAGAAAGACTTCATCTCGTTGTTTATCAGAGATTACAAGCAGTTGGCTCCCGGTAGCCGTCTTGCAGAGCTTTTCGCTACACAACAGCTGAAAGGTAAGGTAACAACACAGAGCTCAGATGCCGACGTTGAGAGTGCTATCCGTACGGAAGTTTCAGCTGCCGTAGATAACTCATTCAATGTTGTACGTAACCGTATTGATAAATTCGGTGTTGTTCAGCCAAACATCCAGAAGCTTGAAGGTCAGATGGGCCGTATCATGGTTGAAATGCCTGGTGTAAAAGATGTTGAACGCGTTCGTAAATTGCTTCAGGGTAGTGCCAACTTGGAATTCTGGGAGACATACAATGCCAGTGAGATAACCCCGTTAATCTCTCAGCTAGACTCAAAACTCATTGGTAGCACTGCTACTGACAGTACATCGGAGAAGTCTGCTGAAGTGGCTAAAGGTGATTCTGCAAAAGCAAAAGTAGCTGCTCCTGCAAAGGGAGAGACTAAGGCTGACCTTGCAGCTGCTTTGAAAGGTAATGTAAAAGGTTCAAAGGCTACTCCTACAGAGGCAACAGCAAAAATGAAGAAAGAGCATCCGTTGCTCTCAATGCTTCAGCCTTCACAAGCTAAGGCAGGTTGTGTTGTTGGATATGCCAGCTACCGTGATACAGCAGCGATAGATAAGATACTGTCATCGGAAGATGCAAAACTGATCCTTCCTTCTGATTTGAGTCTGAAGTGGGGGGTTAAAGCTGCTGACTTCGACAAAAAGGCCGAAATATTCGAGCTATATGCTATCAAGGTAACAGAACGTAATGGACGTGCTCCTCTTGAAGGTGACGTTGTTACAACTGCCAAAGATGAGTTTGATCAGTTCAACCATCCTTGCGTAAGCATGAGCATGAACTCTGACGGTGCTCGCCGTTGGGCTCAGCTGACAAAAGCTAACGTAGGTAAGGCTATCGCTATCGTTCTTGATAATTATGTTTATAGTGCACCGAACGTAAACAATGAGATTACCGGTGGTAACTCACAGATTACAGGTAACTTCACCATTGAAGATACAAAGGACTTGGCAAATACGTTGAAGTCAGGTAAGATGCCTGCACCTGCACATATTGTTCAAGAGGATGTTGTTGGACCTTCACTGGGTCAACAGTCAATTAATCAGGGCCTTATTTCGTTCGTTGTAGCATTTGTAGTATTGATGATATTCATGTGCTTGATGTACGATTTCATCCCCGGTATGGTAGCCAATAGTGCATTGATTGCCAACTTCTTCTTTACGATGGGAATTCTAACGTCCTTCCAGGCGGCACTTACCATGCCTGGTATTGCCGGTATGGTTCTCTCGTTAGGTATTGCCGTCGATGCGAATGTGCTCATTTATGAACGTACAAAGGAAGAGCTAAGGTCAGGTAAGAATGTTAAACAGGCGATTGAAGAGGGTTATAAGAATGCGTTCTCTGCGATCTTCGACTCCAACTTAACGTCTATATTGACAGGTGTTATCCTCTATTATTTCGGTACAGGACCTATCCGCGGTTTTGCAACAACCCTGATCATCGGTATCGTATGTTCATTCTTTACAGCTGTTTTCATGACTCGTATTGTATATGAACATCAGATGAAGAAAGACAAATGGTTAAACCAGAACTTCGTTACCCGTATGTCTAAGAATATAATGCAGAACACTCATTTCAATTTTATGGGTATGTATCATAAGACATTCGCCTTTGTTGGAGTTTGTCTGGTTGTATTCATCGCAAGTTTTGCTGTTCGTGGTCTAAGTCTTAGCATTGATTTCACCGGTGGTCGAAATTACGTAGTACAGTTCCAGAATCGTGTTGAACCGGAGGTGGTTAAACAAGCACTGGCTAATACATTTGAGAATAGTACTGTGAATGCCCTGTCATTAGGAACTGATCATAAAACGATTCGTATTTCTACCAACTATATGATTGGTTCAAGTGACCCAACTGTTGATAGTAAGATTGAGAAGAAGTTATTCACTTCATTAAAGGCTGCAGGCTTAGTTTCTCAGAGCAGTTATGAAGTGTTTAAAGATCCGGATGTTCGTCAAGGTGGTTCAATCATAAGTAGTACAAAGGTTGGTCCTTCTGTGGCTAAGGATATTACTTATGGTGCTATTGTGAGTGTGATTCTAGCGCTTATCGCTATCTTCCTCTATATCTTGGTACGATTCCGTAATGTCGCTTATTCTGTAGGATCTACGATAGCATTGGCGATAGATACCATTGCGGTCATAGGTGTTTACTCATTATGTTGGGGACATTTGCCTTTCTCTCTGGAGATTGACCAGACTTTCATTGGAGCTATATTGACTATCATCGGTTACTCAATTAATGATAAGGTCGTTGTATTCGACCGTGTACGTGAGTATTTCCATCTTTATCCAAAGCATGACCGTCAGAATTTGTTTAATGATTCTCTGAATGTTACTCTTGGTAGAACTGTAAATACTTCTCTATGTACATTGATCGTACTACTTTGTATCTTGTTCCTTGGAGGTGAGAGCATACGTAGTTTCGCTTTCTCAATGTCACTGGGTGTTGTATTCGGTACGTTATCTTCAATCTTTGTGGCTGCCCCTATTGCTTATCTGACAATGGGTCATAGCATCATTCGCAAACAAGAGGCTAAAGAGACTGAGAAAGAGGTTGTTGCAAATTAATAGGAACAATCAATATCAATAATATATGAAAGGCTGGATCCTAAAGGGATTCAGCCTTTTATTTTTTTACAGGGCTCTGTTCTAGAACCGCTTGTTCCGGTCTGCACAAGCATGAAATGTCTTCCGCATCCCATTCGTCATTTAACATATTTAATATATTTCGTTTCTTTATTTTTATTTAGTACATAATTATATGTCAATAAATGTTTTTTTTGTACTTTTGGCGCCATAAAAGAAAATGTAATGATCAATAACAATTTGATATCAAAAGAATGGTGTGATATTATTTTTGATGGCCGCAATAAAGTCTACGGAGCTTATAAAATTCGCATCGAATCATCAAGACGTTGTTTTTTATCATTATTAATACTCCTAATCATTGTATTAGTTCCCTTTACTTTCTTTATTATTGTCTCTATTGACTCAAAACAGAAAGTCACGATGACTGAAGTTACCCAGATTTCTGATTTGCATCGACCTGATGCAATCAAAGATATCTCTTTTAAGCGCCCTAAATTAAACTCACTGGTCAGATCATCAACATCCCGCAATGTGGCGTTTGTAGCTCCGATATTAAAGAATGACGCCGAAGTGGACGCAAGTAAAGAGATGGTGAGTCAAGACCAACTACAGTCTGATACGATCATGAGTTATCTGCCAGCAGATGGAGCTACTCTTCAAAATATAACAACCACCAATGGCTTGGATGAAGACGCTACCGACACCAAACTGTTTCAGATTGTGCAACAGCTTCCCGAGTATCCTGGAGGGATGTCAGCGCTGATAGAGTTCTTGACAAAGAACTTGCAATATCCCAGCAGTTCTGCAAGAGATAGTATACAGGGGAAAGTCGTCGTCGAGTTTATCATCAATAAGGATGGTACTGTTTCAGATATGAAGGTTGTACGTCATCTCAATAAGGAATGTGATAGAGAGGCCTTACGTGTCTTAGGCATGATCAAGAAATGGAAACCCGGTATTGAACGCAACAAACCTGTCAATGTGAAGTTTGTCGTACCGATAGAGTTTAAGTTATAGTAGAAATAATAAGATGATCCTCTTTTACTTTAAATAAAAAATGCACAGCGTATAACTGTGCATTTTCTTTATATAAGGAGTTAAACTTATTAGTTTCTTTTGCCGAATATTCTGAGCAGATAGAGGAACAGATTGACAAAGTCAAGGTATAGTCTCAGACTGCCCAAGAGCGCAATTTTCTGAGTCTCATCATTAACCTCAGTGCCGTAGGTTCTAAGCATGTCCTTGATTTTCTGTGCGTCGTAGGCCGTCAGTCCCACGAAGATAGCTACACCCAAGTAACTGATTATCCAGTCAAGCATGCTGCTAGCCACAAACATGTTTACTACCGTTGCAATGACAAGACCAATCACTCCCATTATCAGGATTCCACCCATCTTTGACAAGTCTTTCTTTGTGGTGTACCCAACAAAAGCCATTCCTGCGAATGTCCCCGCTGTGATAAAGAATGTCGAAGCGATGGAAGCACGTGTATATACCAGAAGTATCATCGACAGAGTAGCTCCATTCAGGATCGAGTATAGGATAAACAACATTGTGGCTGTGGAAAATGATATACGGTTGATTGCCGATACAAGGCCCATAACCAAAGCTAGCTCACCAATGATAAGACCAAAGAAAAGAATGCGGTTACTGATGATGGCCCCAATAAGATTTGGGCTACTTGCTACATAGAATGCTGTCAAGCCTGTGATACACAGCGCCAAAGTCATCCATACATAAACTTTTCTCATTAAAGCAGAATAAGCTGCGAGATTACCCGTCCTATTCGCAGAATAAATATTATTGTAAATTTCCATCATTAAAATTTTTAAATTAAAGATTGAATTGTACCCCCACCGAGAATCGAACTCGGATCAAAGGTTTAGGAAACCTTCGTTCTATCCATTTAACTATAGGGGCAAGCCTTAGTGGCTGCAAAGATAGCACAAGTTAGGTGAAATAGCAAAAATAAACAGGTTTATTTTGCTTTCAGATCCTTACGCTATCGTCAAGATGTCTCTTGCTTCCATCAATCAGAACCGCTACTCTACGATAATCTTTTTTGTTGAGATATTCGTTCCTTCTGTTGTCTTGATGATATATGCACCGGCAGGAAGATTGTAATTGAAATCTTCCCCACTGTTACTGATAGCCTTGATAAATCTGCCACTAAGATCGTAGATAGAAATGTGTTTCTGTGTATTTGACATCTCGACACCATTGATAGCATCAAGCGTAACAAGAGCCTTAATATCAGCAGAACTTAACGCATGGTTATAGATTCTGAAATCATCAATGTAGCCACTGAACAGTGGATCTGATGCAGATTGGCTGCGACCGATATAATTGAAGATAGGTTTGATGTCACTGGGACGAATAGAAATGGACGTAGTAGAACCCACTAATTCACCATCCACATACATGTCCACCTCAGTAGGGCTCATGGTGATGGCTACGTGCTTCCAAGTCAGACGTGTCAGGTATGTCTGACCTTCAAGAATCAGCTCTTCTCCATTATTCTTAATGCCAAACCTCATCTTTGAACTTGTTGCCCTTGGGGTGAGGAACATATATTCAGAGCCACTGTTACCGAAGTCGAATATCCGTTGCCATGCCGATGCCCCTCTCCAAAATACCCATGCTGCAATCGTGATTGACTCATGGTTGGCTACAGTGTAAGGCAACTGAGCGAAAGAAGAACTGCCGTCAATATATAGTGCTTTAGCTCCAAACTTACCTGTGGTATAGGTTGGGGTCTTATTAAAAGCACAGTCGTACATGTTAATAGAGTTATCTTTCGTGCTATCTTCGAAACTGTATTCAGCCACAAGTGCATCGCTGCCCGTGACAGCGGCAACGACAGGCTCAGAACATACAGACCGGTTTAACGAGTTGTCTTCAGTTCTTACCTTATAATAATAACTCTTGCCGTCAGAAGCCGTGTTGTCTATAAATGATGTCGTGGTAACATATCTGGCAATCGTATTGTATCCTTTATTCGCAGAGTCAGAACGTAGTATCTCATATCCCTTGATATCAGTAGCCATAGCTCCTGTCCATGTGAGTTCGATAGACGCCGGATTGGCTTTGGCAGAAAGATTGGTCGGTACATCCGGAGCCGTGAATTCAACAGCAGAACTGCCTGGCACAAGACGCCATTGTTGTGATGGTATATTGCTCTTGGAGCATTGTACTACAGCTGCTGTGGCAGATGTGCTGCTACCTGAGATCTGTAAACATTTCCCACTATGTCTGTTGCGGATATAGAAGTATCCGTCTCCGGCATACTCAAAAAACCATTGTTGGTTGTTACCTGCAACAAGATCATAGATGACGGCACTGGTATTGTCGTTAAGAGACCAGTTGAGGTTATCAAAAGATTTACCTGTACTCACATTTGTGATTGTGAAATAACTGAAATCTCCACCGATAGTTGTGCTCACCGGGGTTATCTGCCACTGCTGACTCACCTTGCCCGTGCTGCGGTATTGGTTTAGTGTAGTTCCATTTGTACTCCCAATGGCATTAATCACAAATCCGCTGTTACGGTTTACAATATAGTAGTTGCCTCCTATAACGGGTTGTATGTCATCTCCGTAAGTGATATTGACCATTCCCTCTGCGTTAGTCTGTCCTTTTTGGTATCCCGTACCTCCCGGCAGCGTCATTGTATATTCGCGAGTAGGTCCGTAGCCGTCATAATAGACATCACGATCTTTGGATACAAATTTATATGTGGTTGTGGCTGCCTGACGTTCCGATGTACCTCCGAAGGCTTGAACCGCTCCTTGGGGATTGCGGTATACTGAAGCTGCTGTCCAGTTGTTCCGGTTTTCGGCATATCCCAGACGTGTACCCTTACTTGCCTTTACGAATTCACCGCGTGTGCGTTCAGCTGTTCCCCACCAGATACCTTCCTGCATACCGTATTCCACTCCGACCATCGGCTCCATCACGTTATGTAATTCGTCACCGGTAGCAAACTTTCCGTCAGCCCTTACCTGCTGGTAAAAACTTGCAAAGTTGTCAAATGAACCGGCAAGCTGATGGGTGTTACCTTCATCGAGATAGGTTTTAAGAGTGTTATACCATGGCAGAGCCTGGTCATCATTCAAAGTATTACCTCCACATATCCGTATAGTGTCGAAACGTGGGTTTGTCTTCAGTGCTGCTGCTATATTGTAGAAGTCGGTTATCGTTCCTTGACCCCATCCGTAGTCAGGCTCATTAAATGGGGCAACAGATACAACCGGGTGCCCGCTGTTCTGTAATCTTTTCGTGTAAACATCAATCAACTGTGCCCATCTGTCAGCATTACCTTTGTACCAGGAGTCCACACTGAGAGGGTCATCGTTGAGTGCCACCTTCACGTTTTTCCCAATAAGATTGATGAGTCTCAGTCTGATGTTGAGAGAGTCAATCTGCTTCTGTTGCAAGTCACCGTTCACCAATGGGTGAGTCGGTTGAAACGAAGCTCTCACGATATCTATGTTTTCGGTACCCATGTAGGTAATACCTCTTTTGATATTCTCCTCACTGGGCCATGCGGTATCAAGGCCGAAAAGCAAGTGCTTGGCAACACCCGAGTCACCAATATTGTACAATACTGTTTCGTCAGTCGCAGCAGTGACCTTCAAGTTATTACTCGTACTCGTTGAGGTCTGAGCGCATATATTAGAATCTATGATGCCGACTAGTGCTAATGTGATTAATAGTTTTTTTGTAATCATCTGGAAATGAAAATGCAGTTAGTAATATATTGGTACAAAGTTAATACGTTTTTGCCGAAATCGCTGAATGTCAGTTGTAATTAATGTTAAAGCTTTTGTTAATGCCACTTGTCTGTCATCAAATAAATAGCATAAAAATATTAAAGCGCATTAAACTTTCTTCGAAATGAAACGTCTAATTAATCGTATGAATCGATTAATATTTTTTGTGCTGTTGCTTATAGGTGCGGTGACAGCTAACGCTCAAGGTAGTGTAAGGGGTAAGATTGCGGATAAGGCCAATAATGAACCTTTGGGGTTTGTCAATGTGAGTGTATTACAACCGTCAATAGATAAGCTTGTTAAGGGAGCTATAACAGACGGTACAGGTTCCTTTAATATCAAGGGATTGTCAAATGGCAATTATGTACTGAGTATCTCGTTTGTAGGTTATAAAACCGTGAAACGCGACTTTGTCATTTCCGATGCAAAGAATGATGTACATTATTCTGTCATATACCTCAGTGATGATACCCATTCGCTCAAGGAAGTACAGGTAGTAGGTCAGAAATCGACGATGAAACTTGAAGTCGATAAGAAATCTTTCAATGTAGATCAGGCTATTGCCGCTACCGGAGGCTCCGCATCCGAAGTGCTCCAGAGCATTCCTTCTGTAGAGGTTGACAATGAAGGTACAGTCTCTCTCCGTGGTAATACCAGCGTGGAAGTTTGGATCAACGGCAAGGCAAGCGGACTCACAAGTGATAACCGTGGTGAAATCTTACAGCAGATGCCTGCAGAGAGTATTGAACGAATTGAGGTCATCACTAATCCTTCTTCAAAATATAGTGCTGAAGGTAGTGCCGGAATTATAAATATTGTGCTCAAACGTGACCGCAAGGCCGGCTATTATGGTAGCCTTCAGGCCGGTAGCGACGATAATGGAGGGTACAACGTCAGTGGAAACATTAATTACAGCAGTGGAAAGTTTGATGCCTACGCTAATTTGGGTTTCCGTCATCGTGAACATAATGGAGGTGCATGGAGCAGACAGGTGTCGGGCAACGAATACCAGAACTACGATACCGAGAATAACAATGACGGTTCTAACATCTTCGGACGTGCAGGTGTGACATGGCATGCCACCAAGAAAGATGATATAGCATTTAATGGCATGTGTATGATCGGTTCTCACGATAATAACAGTAATACTCCCTATCATTATGGTACAGTAGGCGCCGGACAAGATACGTATCTTAAGTTTCGCAAAACGACAAGCAATTCCGATATGCGTATGTTCTACGGAGAACTGAATTATCGTCATAATTTTTCGGATAAACATTATCTCGATCTTACACTCTCACGCAGCCAGTGGCGTATGAATAGTGATAACTACTATCAGGACAGCATCACCCATTATGATTATATCACACCTTCATCATACGCATATC
>OBMA010001760.1_pt1 | contig 13062 bp, 10 predicted proteins | sample 1539141 | NCBI WGS metagenome assembly OBMA01 (sample SAMEA3991484, study PRJEB22521) | metagenome | biome: anthropogenic terrestrial biome; feature: sewage plant; material: raw primary sludge | place: Sweden | collected 2012-09-26 | reverse complement strand
GCACACATACACCCGTATGCCCCGCCAAGTACACGGATATTTGTCCACAAATAATCATATGAAAAAATAACCTGAAGAACATTAAGTTCTCCTCTGTAAGAGAGCCCATAATCTATAAAATTACCAGCTTCTGCCACATACTGAACTTTTGTTGCAGCAATCAGGCCTTCATTTTTCTTATTTTTTACAATTTCCGGTTTTTCTTTAATACTTTCATCAGAAAATATTTCAACAAAATCAGTAAGTGGTTTTTCTAAATAGTTTGCATCAAGTTTTGATGTGAAAGATATAATCATTCCCTTTTTCCTCAAAACTTTTTTTAATACACATTCCATTTTATTTACTGTTTCGTCATATTTTTCATCATAATTATCCAATATATCCCGAAGGAAATCATAAAACCCAATGCCGCCCGTTTCTTCATTTATTCTTGATGAAGACGAAATATATGATAAAGCTCTGCGGATCACCGTTGTATGTCCGCCTTCAACCATGTCCACTTCACCAGCGCCTTTTATCTCACATATTATTTCTTTTATTCTTTTTTTATCAGCAAATTTAGATGATGAAAGAATTTCTTTTGCAATCATAAATCCATCAGAAATTTTATCATCAAATGTTCTGAAATTTATCACAAAAAAAGAATTAAAATCACCATTATCCTTTGGAAAGGCCTGAACATCAAATGATATTCCTCCGGTCTTTATATCTATTTCATTTGAAAGCTCAGAATATGTATGCTTACACGTATCTACTTCTTCAAAAATTTCAGAAAGAAGTGTAATAATTTTATATTCGTCTAATGTTAAATCTAAAATTGGAATCCGGATTGATACATAGCTTATTCCATTGGTAAATATATCATGATGAACAATTTTTGCGTCACCTATCATTGATATCTGATTTTTTTGTCTGATTGCTTTTTTATCGATATCATCAACTGACAGCATAGGGATTTTCTTCAGATTTTCTTCTGAAGATGCCTCTGACTGATACTGCTTTAAATGTTTTGTATTTTTAATTATTTGATTTTTTTCATCTTCTGAAAGGCTTTTTTTATATTCTTCGAGTTTTTTTGTAAGTGCCAGATCTTTTTTCTGATTAAGTCCCTCTTCTGGTACACATTTGACATATGCTTTATGAGTATTATCAATAATAAAATCTTTTATGATTTTTTCAAAATATCTGTTGCATTTTTCTTTGATAATATTCTCATAAATATCATCCACCATAAAAGCTGATTGCGGTTTTTCATCATCATAAAGCCATGATTCAAATGACTCAAGTCCAAGTACAAGTCCTTTAGGAGCTCTGCCAAAATTTCCTTCTTTATGATTAAACTCAAAATGATTAATTGCCGCATCCAGAGATTCACTCGACATTCCATTTTTCAATACACCATTCAGGACTTTATCCACAATACTGATAAATTCATTTTCTTTTTCCGGTTCTGAATTTCTGGCAATTATTGAAAGAACAGGCTGCTGCATACTTGAATCCAGACTCCAGTCAACATCTGAACATATTCCTGCATCAACGAGTGCTTTCTGTAAAGGAGCTCCCGGGACATCAACAAGAACGTATCCCAGAATATCCATAGCTGTTGTAAGATTTTTGTCAGAACTTCTGCCTGTTACAACATTATAACTAAGGCTTGTATGTCTCCTCTCTTCTTCTTTGTCTGCCACTGAGTAATATTCTGTTGCAAATATTGGTTTTTCAAATGGATTTTGAATTTTTATTTCAGAATCTATATAAACATTATCATATTTAGAAAGATATTCAGAATCTATATATTCAAGTTCTTTCTCAGCATCCACATCTCCATATAAATAAATATAACTGTTTGATGGATGATAATATTCTTTATGATATGCAAGATACTCTTCACGTGAAAGTGATGGTATAATATCCGGATCTCCTCCCGAGTCAAGCGAATAAATATTATCAGGGAAAAGCGCACGGTTGACAGCATATCCCAGAACGGAGTCCGGTGAAGAATAAACTCCTCTCATCTCATTATAAACAACGCCATTTATTATAAGCGCTGCATCCTTTTCTGACATTTCATAATGCCAGCCTTCCTGTTGAAAAATCTCAACATGATTATATATGTCCGGGTTGAAAACGGCATCAAGATAAACATCCATAAGATTGTGAAAATCTTTGGCATTGCAAGATGCAACCGGATAAACAGTTTTATCTGAGTACGTCATTGCATTCAAAAATGTATTAAGTGACCCCTTAGCCAATTCTATAAATGGATCTTTAACTGGATATTTTTTTGATCCGCAAAGTACTGTATGTTCTATAATATGCTGAATCCCCTTAGAATTTGTTGGCGGAGTACGAAAACCTATCGTAAATACTTTATTTTTATCATCATTAATTACTACAGAAACTTTAGCATTTGTCTTTTTATGTCGCAGAAGGTAGCCTGTACCATTTACCTCTGCAAGATTATTAACCTGAATTATTTCATACCCCTTAATTCTTTTCAGCTGATTCAATATATATTTTCTCCTGTCATTTTAATTTTTAAACATTATTTTTTTAATAAAAATCCGTGCGGTAAAAGCTCTGATAACTGATAATCAACATATTCAGTTTGTGATTTTGCCACAATTATTTCCATATCTTTTTTTTCATCTGCAAATTCAGCAAGCACTTGTCTGCATGCTCCGCATGGTTCGGCAAAATCAATAAATCCGCCAAGTTTTCCACCTGTAATTGCAATTGCATCTATATGTCTATATCCTTCAGAAACAGCTTTAAATACAGCTGTTCTCTCAGCACAATTTGTAACACCAAATGATGCATTCTCACAATTACATCCTGTAAATATCTTTCCATCTGAAGTAATAAGTGCTGCTCCAACCAAAAAACCCGAATATGGTGCATATGCGTTCTGCCTTGTCTTTAGTGCAAGTTCAATAAGTAAATCATGCGTTCGTGAATCTATTGTCATCGATATTTTACCTTTCCATGTTCAAAACATTTTTCCTGTAAACATGAACAATTTCTGACTTTTACATCTTATAAATAAATTTTTCACCTAGAATATTATACCAAAGAGCAAATAAATTACTACAAAAAAAGTACCGAATTCAGTCAAAACCGAATCGGTACTTTTTATAATATAAATTACAATACAAGTTTACTATTCAAAATTCTGTATTTTAATATTCAGCAGGTGCTGCAGGCATTGCTGGTGCAGGTTCCTTAATATCAGCAACAACAGACTCTGTTGTAAGAAGTGTTGAAGCTATAGATGTAGCATTCTGAAGAGCTGTTCTTGTAACTTTAACAGGATCAATAATTCCTGATTCAACCATATTTACAAATTTTTCATTGTATGCATCGAAACCAGTCTTATCATCTGCTTCCATTACTTTGTTTACAATAACTGATCCCTCAAGACCTGCATTTTCAGCAATCTTATAAAGAGGAGCCTCAAGAGCTTTTGCAATAATTTTAGCACCAGTTTTCTCATCACCATCTATAGAATCTGCAACTTCATTTACCTTCTTAATTGCATGTATATATGCAGAACCGCCACCGGAAATAATGCCTTCCTCAACAGCTGCGCGTGTAGCATTGAGAGCATCTTCCATTCTGAGTTTTGCTTCCTTCATTTCAGTTTCAGTTGCAGCTCCTACACGGATAACAGCTACACCACCAGCAAGTTTGGCAAGTCTTTCCTGAAGCTTTTCACGATCGAAATCAGACTTTGTATCTCCAATCTGCGTACGAATAAGATTTGTTCTCTCATCGATAGCAGCCTTGTCACCCATACCGTCAATAATTGTTGTATTTTCTTTTGTAACTTTAACAGACTTTGCTTCTCCAAGCTGATCCATTGTTGCATCCTTGAGTTCATAGCCAAGTTCTGAAGAAATAACAGTACCACCTGTAAGAATAGCAATATCCTGAAGCATATCTTTTCTTCTGTCGCCATATCCTGGAGCCTTAACACCAACAACATTAAATGTTCCACGAAGTTTATTAACAATAAGTGTTGTAAGAGCTTCTCCATCGATATCTTCTGCAATAATGAGAAGACTTCTTCCGCCCTTAACAATATTTTCAAGAAGTGGAAGAATATCCTGAATACTTGAAATCTTCTTATCTGTGATAAGAATATATGGATTATCAAGTTCAGCTACCATTTTTTCCATATCTGTAGACATGTATGCTGAAACATATCCACGGTCAAATTCCATCCCCTGAACAAGATCAAGTTCAGTTTTCATAGTCTTTGACTCTTCAACTGTAATAACTCCATCCTTAGACACTTTATCCATTGCATCCGCAACAAGCTGTCCAACCTGATCATCGCCTGCAGAAATTGCTGCAACTTTTGCAATCTGGTCTTTACCGTTGACTTTTTCAGAAAGATCTGAAATAGCTTTAACTGCAGCTTCTGCACCCTTTTTCATACCCTTTCTGAGTACAATAGGATTTGCGCCTGCTGCAAGGTTCTTCATGCCTTCATTTATCATAGCCTGAGTAAGAACTGTAGCAGTTGTTGTGCCGTCTCCTGCAACATCATTTGTCTTTGTTGCAGCTTCCTTAACTACCTGAGCTCCCATATTTTCAAATGGATCTTTTAATGTGATTTCTTTTGCAATTGTGACTCCATCATTTGTAATAAGCGGTGAGCCATAAGATTTATCAAGAACTACATTTCTTCCTTTAGGTCCAAGTGTAACACTTACTGTATCTGCTAACTGATTAACTCCTGACTCAAGAGCTTTTCTTGCATCTGCGCCAAATTTAATTTCCTTTGCCATTTTTTATGCCTCCAAAATAAAATTGTATAATCAAATATTTTACTGATAAACTCAATGTTTGTTATTAACTATTCAATAACCGCCAGAATGTCATCCTCTTTAACGATCGTGTATTTATCATCGCCAAATGACACATCAGTTCCGGCATACTGTGAATAAACAATTTTCTGACCAACCTGAACGTGAACAGGAGTGATTTTCCCGTCTTCTTCTTTTCCTGGTCCTACTGCAATTACCTCTGAATAAGCAGGTTTCTCTTTCGAGTTTCCTGTAAGAATAATTCCTGAAGCTGTTTTTTCTTCCACTTCAGCCTGTTTTACTACTACCCTGTTTCCTAATGGTTTGATGTTCATTTTATATTCCTCCTATCATGCTGTTTTGTTTTTCAGCACTCAACAATCATGAGTGCTAACATCTTTTATTATATGCAAATCAAAATAAAAATCAACCCTATTTTTTTATTTTATGAAGATATATTCACACCCGGTTGTTTTTTCCATATATAAACAGATACTGCTGAGCATATCCAGCATACTCACCATACTTCTCTCTTCCATATTCAGCAATTTTCTCCTTAGGTGTGTCCTCATGGAAATATCTTTTTTCCATAATTCTCTTCATCCATACATCAACAGGAAATGCATCACGTCTGCCACATGAAAAAAGCATTACACAATTTGCAACTTTTTCGCCTACTCCCTTTATTGTCATAAGCATTTTAAGTGCATCTTCATTTGAGAGAGTACTTATTTTATCAGATGTTACTTTTCCATCTTTTACATTTTTTACAGCATCAATCAGATATGGTGCACGAAAACCAGCTTTACATGCGCGAAAATCATCTTCTGTTATATGTGAAGCCTGCTCAATAGTAGGAAAAATATACAAATTCTGATAATCACTGATACATTTATAATCTGATTTTAAATGTATATTATCAGCTGACTTACTTCCGAATTTTTCAGATATATTTCGTACAACCTGCTTTATTTGCGGAATCTGCTTATTTTGAGAAATAATAAAAGATATTAACGTTTCAAAAAAATCCTGATTTAATATGTGAATACCAGAATATTCTCCTACAATATCACAAAGTTCCGGATCCGATTTGAGAATTTTATTTTGAATTTCTGAGTAATCTCGCTTAAAGTCAAAATAATATTCCCATATATCATGAAATTCTGATTCCGTTGTATCATAAAATACAATAGAATCATTTTTTTCTTCTACAGTAAGAATTTTTCCATATGCACTGATTTCATAAGCATTTTCAGAAATCTTCTGGAAATGGAAACATTGTCCACATTCCAATGTTTGTGCAAGATTAAAATTTTGTATTTTATCTATTTTATAATACATCTTTTAACTTTCTTAACCCTTATTTTCCGGTTTATATGAACTCTTAAGTCCAACTATCCTGTTCCAGACAATATTTCCCGGTTTTGAATCTTTTGAATCAACACAAAAATAACCATTTCTTATAAACTGAACTGATTCTCCCGGAGCTGCATCGCTAAGACCTGCTTCAATTTTTGCATTTTTTATAACAATTAAACTATTTGGATTTAAATTCAGGCTGCCGTCTTCATTAAGTTTTCCTTTTTCTTCATCTACAATATTTTCATACAGGCGAACTTCTGCATCCACTGCATCAGCTGCATTTACCCAATGTATAGTACCCTTAACTTTGCGTCCTTCAAATCCACTTCCTGAACGTGTTTCAGGATCATATACAGCATGTACTGCTGTAACATTTCCATCTGCATCTTCATCAAATCCTGTACATTTTACAAAATAAGTACCTTTAAGGCGAACTTCATTCCCAGGAAAAAGGCGAAAATATTTTTTTGGTGCTTCTTTCATAAAATCTTCCTGTTCTATATAAAGTTCATGTGAAAATGAAACAATTCTTGTTCCTGCATTTTCATCATCAGGATTATTCTCAATCTCAAAATTTTCAGTCTTGTCTTCAGGATAATTATCTATAATTAATTTAAGAGGATGAAGAACTCCCATCATTCTGTGAACCTTTGGTTTCAAATCTTCACGTATACAATATTCAAGCATTGCATAATCACATGATCCCTGAGATTTTGTTATTCCTACAAGCTCCATAAATTTCTTTATTGACTCAGGTGTAAATCCACGACGTCTAAGTGCAGCAAGTGTAACGAGACGAGGATCATCCCATCCGTCAACAATTCCCTGTTCTACAAGCTGTTTAATATAACGTTTTCCTGTTATTACGTTTGTGAGATATAATTTTGCAAATTCGATCTGTTTAGGAGGATATTTATATCCAAGTTCAGTAACAACCCAGTTATAAAGCGGTCTGTGATCTTCAAATTCCAATGTACATATTGAATGTGAAACTCCTTCAATAGCATCCTCAATTGGATGTGCAAAATCATACATAGGGTAAATACACCACTTATCGCCTGTATTATGATGTGTCATACGGGCTATACGATAAATAATAGGATCACGCATATTGATATTTGAACTTGCCATATCTATTTTGGCTCTAAGAGTTTTTGAACCATCTGGATATTTACCATCTCTCATATCATTAAAAAGTTTAAGATTTTCATCTATGCTTCTATCTCTGCACGGACTGTTTTTCCCTGGTTCAGTGAGTGTTCCGCGATATTCCCGTATCTCATCTGCTGAAAGATCGTCCACATAAGCTTTCCCTTTGCTTATAAGTTTTACAGCTGCTTCATACATTTGTTCAAAATAATTCGATGCAAATTTTATTTCACCATTAAACTTTGCTCCAAGCCATTCAACATCTCTTACAATAGACTTAACATATTCCTCTTTTTCTTTCATTGGATTAGTATCATCAAAACGAAGATTAAACTGTCCATCATATTCCTTTGAAATACCATAGTTTAAAAGAATTGATTTTGCATGACCAATATGAAGATATCCATTAGGTTCAGGTGGAAAACGAGTTACAATTTTCTGATATTTCCCTTCTTTTAAATCTTCATCAATAATCTGTTCAATAAAATTCTTTGAAACTTTTTCCTCAGAAGTATCTTCAGAATTTACTGTTATTTCGTTGTCTGACATTAGTATTTCCTCCGCAATTTTTATTCATCCATATCCGGTAAAATAATTTTAGTTGATGATTTTATTTCTGCAATATTATATTTATCTTTAGTCTGAGAGTTTTCATCATGAGAACTTTCATTTTGGCAGCATTCAGTTTCAGAACTTTCATCATAAGAACTTTCAGTTTGGCAGCATTCAGTTTCAGAACTTTCATTATGAGAACTTTCATCACAAGGATTTTCAGCTTGATTATTTTCATCTTCCTGTAAGACTTCTTCATGTGAAAATGCACTGTCACCTGTTATTATTTCCTCTGGCTTATCAGAAGCACTTATATCTTCTTTAAAAAGACTTTTTACTTTTTCATCATCCGGACTTACAACTTCAAATGCTGAATCGATTCCAAAAGGTCTTTCTTTCATAGCATCTTCTATCGGATTTTTCTTTTCTTCTTCAATATGCGGAATATTTTTGCTTATATTATTATCAAATGCATGTTCAAGAATAATTTCTCCAGTTTCCTCACCCGGAGCATATTTCTTATTTCGGCTTAAAACCTGCGACTTTTGCTCAGATTTTTCATAATTACTATTTTCTGTACTTTTTTGTGCTTCTTCATAATTTTTATCTTCTACATATATTTTATCTTTGCTTTGAGAATATTCAGCTTGAATATCTATATGATTATCAGATTGATATTCATTTTTATTTTCAACCGGATTTTCAATTTCGTTATCGATTAAATTTTCGTTTTGATTTTCAAGTTGATTTTCAATTCTGTTATCATTTAAAATTTCTTTTTGATTTTCATATTGATCTTCAGTCTGGTTATCAGTCTGATTATTATCTGACTTTAATTCTTCTTTTAGTTTTCCCTGATCATCCTGATCATCCTGATCATTTTCATCTTCAATTCTTGAAAATCCATCATCTTCATTATTTTGCTTTTCTGCCATGTCTGATTCATTATCTTTAGTGAAAGATTTCTGCTGCGATAAGGCTTGCTGATCTTCTTCCAATGCAGTCATGACCATTTTTAATGATGAGATTTTCACCACAAGGATAACAATTATTACGCATAGAACAAGTACCAGAACGAGCAGTCCGGGAACAATCATTTTCAGACCGGCTGCATTTGAAAAATATCCCATGTTTCTCATACACCCTCCTAAAATATTCATATCTGATATTTTCAATTAAATTTAAACCTTATAAAATAGGCTGTAAATCACAATGATCTACAGCCTAAAAAGCCGTTAACCGGAATCGAACCGGCGACCTCAACATTACCGATGTTGCGCTCTACCAACTGAGCTATAGCGGCACTCAACGCATTTTAATATATCACAACCCCAAAAATACTTCCACTATTTTTTAGGTTTAATATTTAAGAATTTATTTTCCTGCTTTTTCCCATATCTATTTACCGGATAATAAAATTCTGTCATTATCCAGATTTTCTCCTGCTTTTCTTGCAAATTCAGCAAGAAGATCATCTACTGACATAGCTGCCCTTTTCTCATCACTTAAATCAAGAACAACTTTCCCCTGATTCATCATAAGCGTTCGATTTCCAAGCTCAAGTGCCTGATGCATGTTATGTGTTACCATAAGGCATGTAATATTATTTTCATTTACAACTTTCTTTGTCAGTTCAAGAACTTTATCAGCAGTTGCCGGATCAAGAGCAGCCGTATGCTCATCCAGCAGTAAAATTTTAGGAGTTACAAGTGTTGCCATAAGAAGTGTCAAAGCTTGTCTCTGCCCACCCGAAAGCAATCCAACAGGATTTTTCATACGATTTTCAAGTCCCATCCCAAGAAGTGAAAGACGTTCTCTGAATAATTCTCTATCCTTCTTTGACACTCTGCTGAAACTTACTTTATTTTTAGCAGCCCGAAGATATGCAACAGAAAGATTTTCTTCAATTGTCATATTCGGTGCCGTTCCCATAAGAGGATCCTGAAATAATCTTCCAATATAGCAGCTTCTCTTATGCTCAGGAACAAATGTAATATCTTCATCATCCAAAATTATACTGCCATGGTCAATAAAAAAACTGCCTGATATTGCATTAAACAATGTAGATTTTCCTGCTCCGTTCGAGCCAATGATTGTAACAAAATCACCATCTTGCACTGTAAGAGAAAGTCCTGAGAGTGCCTTTTTTTCATTTACAGTACCAGAATTAAAAGTTTTTGAAATATCATTTATTTTAAGCATTACTCCGTCCTCCTCATTTTATGTTTCCTTATAGAGAACTTAAAATCAGATTTCATTTGATGTGAGCAAATTGCAATTGCAACGATCAATGCAGAGACAAGTTTGAATGCTTCAGTCGGAATAGAAAGACGAAGAGCAATGGAAATAATAAAACGATATATGCATGAACCAACAATTACAAAACATACTTTCTTCATCATTCCGCCTTTTTTTGAAAATATTTCACCAATTATAAGTGAAGCAAGAGCCACAGTAACCATTCCTGTTCCGCGAGTTATATCTATTGATTTATCATATTGTGCGCTTAATGCTCCGGCAAGCCCTGTGAATGCATTTGCAATACACATACCTACAATAATTGTAAATGAAGTATTGATAGATGATGCCCTTACCATTGCAGGTGAATCACCAGTTGCACGGATTGAAAGTCCAAGACGTGTTCCTAAAAACCACCAGACTAAAACTACTGTAATTGCTGTAATAATAATAAGTGTAATAAGTTTGTGCCAGTTTTCCCAAAATACGCTATCGGAAAACCATCCATCAACCAAAGAGAAAATTGTATCCTTGCCAACCATTGCAACATTTGATTTCCATCCCATAACACCAAGATTTACGGAATAGAGTGCGGTATTAACAATAATTCCCGCAAGTATATCTTTCACTCCAAATTTTGTCTGCAAAATTGCAGTACAAAACCCCGATAGTATCCCTGCTGCCATTGCGGCAAATATAGCAGCAACCGGGTGACCGGCAATAGTCATAATTGCCGCAACTGCACCACCAAGTGTATAACAGCCATCCGTCGAGAGATCACATATATTCAAAATACTAAAACTAATGAACAATGAAAGTGCGACTAGCCCATATATAAGACCTAATTCCAGAGCTGTCTGTACAATACCAATGGTTAAAAATCCAGACATTTTTCCCTCCGTTAAGATTACTGAGCATCTGAATCTGATGCATCATTAAACTTCACATTTGTTTTGGTTTCATTTATTGATGTACAATATGGCTTAAATGCCTTCTCGACATCATCAAGATTAAGTCCTATTGCTTTACACGTTTCTGTATTAATGGTAGCAATTCCATTATCAAATGTCTCAACAGGTGTTGATGCAGGGTCAGAACCATTTACAAGAACATCGGCAACCATATCAGCTGTCTTAGACCCTAAATTCGCATAATTAACACCAAATCCGCAGAAGGCTCCATTTAATGCAAATGAATCTGCTCCGCCAAAATGCGCAATTCCAGCTTTGCTTAATTTTTCATATATAGAAAGTTCTGCTGTCATTATTGTATTATCTGTAGGTGTAAATACAGAATCCACTTTTTCTGCTATAAGTGCATCTGCTGCTGCACTGACTTCATCAACAGTTGTTCCTGTCTTTTCAACATATTTAATTCCCTTTTTATCGAGAATTTTTTTTGCATCCTTAATTGCCTTTGCTGATGCATCTTCACTCTTCGAATAAAGAAGTCCTACTTTTTTTGTATCCGGTTTTGCAGCCAGCATAAGATTTATTACAGCTTCTGTATTAAGTGCATCACTTGTTCCTGTGATATTTGCACCTGGCTTATCCATTGAATTCACAAGTTTCGCGCCGACAGGGTCTGATGCAGCAGAGAAAATAATCGGTATATTTTTTCCTTCTGTTGCAGCCTGCATAATCTGTGCTGTAGGAGTTGCAATTGCAACTATACAATCTTCCTTATCAGCCACCATATTTGCAGCAATCTGATTAAGCGTGGAGCCATCTGCCTGTCCGTTCTGATAATCTATTTCAAATTTAACTCCCTTTTCTTTTCCTATTTCTTTGAGACGTGATTCAACATTTTGTTCAATAAGGTTCAGAGATGCATCATCTACATACTGAACAACTCCAACTTTATAAGTTTTCCCTGATTTACCTGAAGTCTCCGATGACTTTGCATTTCCACAGGCAGATGCAGAAAGGCAAACAGCTGCCGTAAGAACAATTGCGGTAAATTTCTTCAATAAATTCTTTTTCATTTTCATGACCTTCCAATCTTAAATTTTTATATTATTAGTATTTTATGATTTATCACTTAATTTATTCTGGATCCTGGTCAATGTATTGCTGATTGACTTTTCACTTTTATTAAGTTCACGTCCTATTTCCTTACGTGAGTATCCTTTTATATAGAGCAATGCTGTTTTATATTCAAGCTGGCTCAAATTTTGTTTCATCTTTTTTTCTAATTCATTTAATGCTTCATTATCAAGCCCAACTTTTTCAGGTAAAGGTTCAGAACCGGGAATAACATCAAGAAGCATAAGGCCTGTGTCCTCTTCTGATTCTTTTATCTCAGCATTCAGTGAAATATAATCATTTAAAGGTTTATTCTTTTCTCTATTTGAAGCTGTAACTGCAGTTCTTATTTTACGTTTAATGCAATTAAGTGCAAATGTGCTGAAGGATGTCCCGGCTTTCGGGTTGAAATCATATATTGATGTAAAAAGTGCAATCATACCTTCCTGATATAAGTCATCAGGTTCAGCTCCGGCAAGATAAAAAAATCTGACTTCATGTCTGACAATATAGCTGTATTTTCTTACAATTTTTTCAGCAGCTTCTTTATCTCCATTCTTTGCTTTGATAATAAGTTCTAACTCATCATGATTTTCTATATTTTTCATTTTTAATTTAATCTCTGACGAACAACTTCAAATGCAAGTACACCTGCAGCAACTGATGCATTCAAAGAATCTATATCTCCATTCATGGGAATCGAAACTGTAAAATCACATTTTTCATGAACAAGCCTTGAAACTCCGTTTCCTTCATTTCCTATAACAAGTCCAATGGATCCCTTTAAATTTTGATTATACATTATTTCTCCATGCATATCGGCACAGGCAAACCACATTCCTCTTTTCTTTAAATCTTCAATTGTAGAAGCGAGATTTGTGACCTTTACAACAGGTGTAAAACTTATAGCACCAGCAGAAGTTTTT
>OBMA010001759.1_pt1 | contig 13064 bp, 15 predicted proteins | sample 1539141 | NCBI WGS metagenome assembly OBMA01 (sample SAMEA3991484, study PRJEB22521) | metagenome | biome: anthropogenic terrestrial biome; feature: sewage plant; material: raw primary sludge | place: Sweden | collected 2012-09-26 | reverse complement strand
AGGCCGTCGCCTAATCTTTTATTATTTCATTGTCCACTTGACAGGGAGCTGTTCAGTTTTCCCAGCAAAATTTTCTAAAATAATATAAAGAAAAAACCAGCCTAAAGCTGGTTTTTTCTTTTAAAGACCCATTTTGAGATTGAAAAATCCTTTCATGCTCAAATAGGCATCGTCATCTCCGATAAAATAGATATGGTCTCCTTTGGAAATTCGTGTCTTAGGATCCGGTGAGAGCAAAAATTGACCCTTGTGCTCTACCGCAATTAAGGTTGCCCTTGTTTGTTTCCAAATCTCTAATTCTTCAATTGTTTTCTCAAAGTGATCACAAGGCTTGTTCGCAATGATTTCAAATGGAACCAATGAATAATGGCGACTCACAGACTGACTTTGCATTAAAAAGTCATCGACCAAGACGTGTAATTTTTCCATTTCGTCTCGTTGGTTTTGAATATTGTCTCGTATTTTTTCTTTGATGACCGCAATGGAATGTTTGGTTTCGAAATTCTCAATAAAGGAATTAGCTTTTTCCTGCGACAATACAATGGCACCACTTCCGTGCTTTAAGGTTACGATCTTTAGATCTGCTAGGATGTTTAGAGCCTTCCGTGTTGTCTCTGGAGAGACGTTGAATTGAGCCGATAAGGTCGAACGAGATTTTAACTTCTCACCGACTTCATAATCACCGTCTGCAATTCGTTTTGCAACCTCCATTGCAATTTGTTGGTATCTGGATCCTTTTCCTTCCGATGCTGGCCTTGACATAGCTTCCCCCTTTCTTTCTAAAATAGTGTTGATATTCTAAAATATTTTACTTTATTGTATCAAACAATTCAACTATTTTAGATACCAAAAAGAACTGGAAACCAGTCCTTCTTGCGCCTGCAAGACAGTGGACCTGCAGACAGTTTTTATCAATGTACGGTTACGGGTTCTGAAGCTGTTAACTCTTTTGTTTTTTCAACACCAGCAGCTGTTGCTTCTTTGATTTTTTCTGCAGAGTTGCTTGCAAACTCACCCGTTGCATGTGCAGCATCTGTCACCCGGTCCTGAACCGTTACAGAAGCTTTTTCGTGTTCTTCCTTGGTGCGAACGTCTACAACGTTGGCATTCAATTCAACCACTTTCAGATGGGTCATAACTTCCACGTTTTGGGCCACAATTGCTTTGATGCTTTCAACAATAGCCGGGATATCTTTTCCATATTCCACTATAAGGTTCAAATCAACTGCTACTTCTTGTGTTCCAACTTCTACAGAAACGCCATCGGTCACAGAGTCTGAATTAACCAAATTATTTTTGAGGTTAGAGAAGAACCCACCGCTGACAGCCAAGAGTCCATCGACATTTTCTAAGGCATGGCCAACAATTTTTTCGATGACCTTATCGTTATAGGTTAATGTGCTTCGCATATTTTTAACATCAGTCATATCTATTTCACCTCATCGTCTTTGTTTAATTCGTTCTTCAAGCCATCAATGGCACCTTTAACAGTTCCTTTAACATCTTCAACAGTCTCTTTTACTTTCCCAGAGAGTTTTTCAACAACTCCTTCTGCTTGGATTTCTTTGTCACCTGTTAGCTTACCCAGTCCTTCTTTAACAGAACCGGATAATTGGTCTAATTTTGCATTTAATTTTTCTTCTGACATGTTTCATACTCTTTTCTATTCTTAACTTACTGTATGCGATTGGACTTTGGGCTAAAGACTTATTTTACTCGAGGCTCAGCCTGCATATCCTCAACTTTAACTTTTTCAACACCTGTACCGACTGCTGTTTTAACATTGTCTACTTGGTGGCTCGCAAATTCACCTGTAGCTTGGGCAGCATCCGTTACACGATCTTGTAAGCTAACTGAATCTTGCTCAAACTGAGCGCGAGTCTTAATGTCAGCAACCTTCACGTTAACTTCCACAACATCTAGGTCTGTCATGCGCTTCACTTCTGTTTCTACAATGCGTTTGATGTTGTCATAGATCGTAGGCAAGTGTTTTTGGTACTCTGCTACGATACTGAGGTCAATAGCAACTTGTTCTTTACCAACTTCTACCGATACGCCATCGCGTACTGTGTCTGTGTTGATTAGCTTGTCTTTGATGTTGGCTAAAAAGCCACCATCTACTGCCAACAAACCATCGATATTGTTCAGTGCAAGACCAACAATTTTTTCAATAACCTTGTCTTCGAATGTCAATTCACCGCGAATAGCTTCTGGAGTTTTAGGAGTTGTATCTTTGATATAAGTGTTGTTTGTCATATAGGTGTCCTCTTTTAATCTTTATTTTTTTAATGAAATGTCTGCTAAGTGCTTCAGAAGAAACATTACATTCTATCTTCTGTTGTGATGTTGAAAGAATCCATCTAAGATTCCTGTCCGTTGGCAATACAGTCCTGCCAGGACCCCTAAGCCAACCAGCAAGATCGCCAAGATGGTTTTGAAGAGGCCAAATGAAATCAGCAAGACTGCCAATACCAAACCGACTACTCCTCCAAGAATGGGGTATTTATAGGTTTCAAATAAGTTCATAAGACCTCCTTATTTTACTCGACTGTGCTGTTTGTTTTTGGAATCTGATTCCTTGACATCATGCACATAAACGTTAAAGTCAACTGGTTTTTCTAAACCAAAGTAGTTTTGCAATCCTTGTTGGATGCCTTTTTTCAAACCTTCAACTTTTTCGGCAGTATTAAAACGTGAATCCAAAGCACCTTTTACATGAATCTTAAACTTCTTCTTGTACATTTGGGCAGTCACGCTCGGGTTTTCCATCAAACCAGTTTCTTTAACGGCAGTTCGAACGTAGCCTTCCAAAGCAGATTTTTTCAAGACCAGAGAAGTGTTGTCTTCTGACAAAGGTACTTCTGTGTAGAGACGTGGATAGAAAATGACAACCAGGATGGCAACCAGTACTAATACAAAGAAAACTACTGCCAGCCAGAAATAATACTGATGATAAACATTTTCTAACCAATAGAGAAGTCGAAAGTCTACATTCAGCCAGCGGAATTCGCGTGGCAGAATGAGATAGCGTTGACTGGTTACAATAACAAAGCCGAGAAGACTCAGTAGCAACAAGCCAAGTATGCTATACAGCCATTTTAGTCCTTTATTCATAGGAAACTCTTCCTTTCTGATCTCGTTTAAGATTTAACTTTTGTCAGTACAAACGATACCAATGCGACTACAATAATGGCACCGAAGATAGAAGGGACGAGAGCCATACCTGCCAGACTTGGTCCCCAGCTACCAAACAATGTTTGTCCAAGAGAGGATCCAACAAGTCCTGCAACAATGTTTGCAATCCAACCCATTGATCCACCTTTTTTAGTAATGCTACCTGCGATAGCTCCGATAACTGCTCCAACGATTACTGTCCAAATCATACTGTTTCTCCTTTTGTATCCGTGAGCGCCTCAGCTACCACCCGACCTCTAGAACGAAGAGTGACATCTTTCTAACGATTAGTTGTTGTCATTTTTTTATTATCTTTATTTAAAAATCAAGAAAGTGTTTTCTTTGTTTTTAAATCAAGGTTATTAAAGTGACAATTTAATTATTGTTTATATTGTCATTTTATCATATTTTTTATAAAAAGCAAGTGACAACCTTATTAAAAAAATAAGTGGTTAGTTACTTATACTAGAAGGAGAATCAATGGGAACAATTTTACAAGTCAAAGAACTGTCCAAAATCTTTGGCAAAAAGAAATCTGCAGCCTTAAAAATGGTGAAAGAAGGAAAAAGCAAACAAGAAATTTTAGAAAAAACAGGAGCAACCGTTGGGGTTTACAATGCTAGCTTTGACATCCAAGAAGGAGAAATCTTCGTTATTATGGGTCTTTCTGGTAGTGGTAAGTCTACACTGGTGCGGATGCTCAACCGTTTGATTGAGCCATCTTCCGGGCAAATTTTATTGGAAAACAAGGATATTTCCAAGATGGATGACCAAGAGTTGCGGGAAATCCGTCGCCATGACATCAACATGGTCTTCCAAAGCTTTGCCCTTTTCCCTCACAAAACCATTCTTGAAAACACAGAATTTGGTCTAGAATTGCGTGGTGTTCCAAAAGAGGAACGCCAGCAGTTGGCCGAGCAAGCCTTAGACAATGCGGGATTGCTATCTTTTAAAGACCAGTACCCCAATCAATTATCCGGTGAGATGCAGCAACGGGTTGGATTGGCACGCGCCTTGGCCAATAGCCCAAAAATCCTGTTGATGGACGAGGCCTTTAGTGCCTTGGACCCCCTTATTCGTAAGGAAATGCAGGATGAATTGTTAGAGTTGCAAGCCAACAACCTTCAGACCATTATCTTTATTAGTCATGATTTAAACGAAGCCTTGCGTATCGGTGATCGGATTGCCTTGATGAAGGATGGTAAAATTATGCAGATTGGTACAGGTGAGGAAATCTTGACCAATCCAGCCAATGACTTTGTGCGTGAATTCGTAGAGGACGTAGACCGCTCCAAGGTCTTAACAGCCCAAAATATCATGATCAAACCATTGACAACCATTGTTGAACTAGACGGTCCTCAAGTAGCCTTAAACCGGATGCGAAACGAAGAGGTCTCTATGTTGATGGCAACCAACAAAAAACGTGAGTTGATCGGTGCCTTAACAGCTGATGCCGCGATTGAAGCACGTCGCAAAGGGCTTCCTCTTTCTGAAGTCATCAACCGTGATGCACTGACTGTCTCAAAGGATACACTCATCACTGAAATTATGCCGCTCATCCATGATTCTAGTAGTCCGATTGCGGTTACTGATGACAAAAACCGATTGTTGGGTGTTGTTATCCGCGGTCGTTTGATTGAAGCCTTGGCCACAACACAAGAAACACAAGAATAAAGGAGATACCTATTTTGGAAGAATTGTTACAAACACCACTGCCGGTAGCAGAAGCTGTTGAGGCAGTCACCAAGTGGACCACCAAAACCTTTGCTGGACTATTTGATTTCCTGCAAACCATCGGAAACCAGTTGATGGCCTTTATCACAGATACATTGGTCTTCATTCACCCCTTGCTTCTCATAGCCATGATCACCTTGGCAGTCTTTTTCCTAGCCAAGAAAAGGTGGCCTATGCCAACCTTTACCTTACTTGGTCTACTCTTTATCTACAACCAAGGCTTGTGGGAAGAGATGATCAACACCTTTACTTTGGTACTCGTAGCTAGTTTGATTTCCGTCATTATCGGTATTCCTTTGGGGATCTGGATGGCCAAAAACGAAGTAGCCCGCAAGGTCATCAATCCAATTTTGGACTTTATGCAGACCATGCCAGCCTTCGTTTACCTGATTCCTGCTGTTGCCTTCTTCGGTATCGGTATGGTACCAGGTGTATTTGCCTCAGTGATTTTTGCGCTACCACCAACCGTTCGCTTTACCATGTTGGGGATTCGTGAAATTTCATCTGAACTGATCGAAGCATCTGACGCTTTCGGGTCAACTCCTTTCCAAAAATTGTTCAAAGTGGAATTGCCCCTCGCTAAAAACACCATCATGGCCGGTATCAACCAAACTATGATGTTGGCCCTCTCCATGGTGGTAACCGGTTCGATGATCGGTGCACCTGGTTTGGGACGAGAAGTCCTTTCTGCTCTGCAACACGCGGATATCGGTACAGGATTTGTCAGCGGTTTAGCCTTGGTTATCTTAGCCATTGTTTTAGACCGTGTCACCCAAACTTTCAATGCTAAAAAGAATCCGGAACAAGGAAAAAGCAACCTTATCAAATGGATTGGTATAGCAACTCTTGTCGTTTTTGTTGCGGCAGCAGTTGGAAATATCTTAGCCAATAAGGCTGCAGGCAAAGCTGGAAACGGACAACAAGTCCGTCTCGCCTACGTCCAATGGGATTCCGAAATTGCCTCAACCCATGTACTAGCAGAAGTGTTAAAATCGGAAGGTTATCAGGTCGAAACCATCCCACTTGACAATGCTGTCATGTGGCAAACTGTCGCAAATGGAAATGCCGATGTCTCAACTAGTGCTTGGTTGCCTGTAACCCATTCGGAACAATATAAAAAATACGAGCAAGACCTGGTCGATTTGGGGGTCAATCTCGAAGGCACCAAACTCGGTCTGGCTGTTCCCACCTATATGACCAATGTCAATAGCATCTCTGATTTGGTTCAATACGCCAATCAACAAATCACTGGTATTGAACCGGGAGCTGGTATCATGAAAGCTGCTGAGCAAACACTTCTGGATTATGACAATCTTTCTGACAGGTCATTGATTGCTACCTCTACCGGTGCTATGACCACTGCTCTTGACCAAGCTATTCAAAAAGAAGAAGAAATCGTCATTACAGCCTGGTCTCCACACTGGATGTTCGCCAAGTACGACTTGAAATATTTGGAAGACCCACAAGAAACTTTCGGGTCAGCTGAAAACATCCATACCATTGCCCGTCACGGTTTTGAAGAAGACCAACCAGAAGCATTTGCCATTGTAGACGCTTTTGAGTGGACGCAAGCAGATATGGAAGCGGTCATGTTGGATATCAATCAAGGAATGTCCCCTGAAGAAGCCGCTCAGAAATGGGTGAAAAACAACTCAGAAACTGTCTCTGAGTGGACAAAATAAAGACTACACTCCTTTCAACCAATGCAATAAAGCCAAGCGAAGAATCGCTTGGCTGTTTTTCAGTTCTTTTTTAAAAAAGGTGCTATAATAGAGAGAAATGCAAGAAGGTGAAAAAAAGATGAAAACAGTAATCATTATTGTCAATCAACAATCTGGTCGAACAGAAAAAGAGGAGCTTGTCACCAAGATTGTCGATTTCTTTGCCCAACAAATTCAAGACCATTACCAGGTAACTGTCCTATACCCTAGCTCAGCTAAAGAAGCAAAAAAATTGGCCAAAGAAGCCAGTGTAAATCAAGTAGATTTGGTGCTGCCCATCGGCGGAGATGGCACCATCAACTTGGTCTGTGCAGGCGTGTTCGAAGGTGGGAGCCATTCTACTATCGGTATTGTGCCTTCTGGAACTGTTAACAATGTCGCCAAATCCTTGAACATCCCCTTGGTAACGGATCAGGCCTTGGAAACCTTAGTCACCGGTCACTCGACTAGACTTGATTTGGCCCAGGTCAACGACGACTATATGTTATCCAGTCTGACTCTGGGTTTGATGGCGGATATTGCCTTATCAGTGACCCCCGAAAACAAGCGGCGTTTGGGTCCTTGGGCCTTTATAAAAGCTGGTTGGAAAATTTGGCTTCGCCAACGTTCCTATAAATTATGGCTTGTCCATGATGGCATCAAACGAAAACTCAAAACAAAACTACTCCTCATCACCATGACGAATCATATTGCAGGTCAAACTGCTTTTGCCCCAGAAGAAAGCCATAACGATGGAATGTTCAGCGTCTACTCTTTAGACAAAATCCATCTCTTACGTTTTATGTGGTTCTATTTTATTCGCAAAGGCAATTTCAATGATTACCGCCACTGGGAACATTTTCGAACGTCTCAACTTGAAATCATCAGCCGGAGAAAATCCTCATCGCGAAATCCCATTACCCGTATTGATGGGGACACCCGTTTCCGCCTTCCTGTCCACATCAAAATCCATCAAAAAGCCATTGCCGTTTTGGTTCCGTCCTCAAAAACACCTTAGCATTTGCTAAGGTGTTGTTTCATTTTTAACCAGTTCTTCCAAGATCTGTAGCACGCCGGAATCATCGTTTGACGGAGCGATATGTTTGGCTGCTATAAGAACACTGTCAGGACTTCCCTGCATGGCATAGGAAACTCCAGCATATTCCAGCATTTCCAAATCATTGTCACTATCGCCAAAGGCCAGCATCTCCTCTGCTGCAATCCCCCACCGCTCTCCAAGAAAAGCCAAGGCTGTTCCCTTGTTGACACCTGGTAGGACAATGTCAATAAAATGAAAGCCACTGGAGACAGCTTGGACCTGCCCTCTTCCTAAGTCATTGATTTCTGCCACTAGTGTCGGAATATCCAAATGCGGGACATCTAAGGTTAAGATGGTGAAATCATCATCTGGTAAATCCTGCAAGGTCGGAATTTCTGTCCAGGCATGGTTGTGTTTTTTTTATCAAGGTTTTAAAGGCGGCATCAGCCCCCTCTTCAAAATAAAGGGATTCCAAACCAGATACAGAGCAGCGAGATAGAAGGTCTTTTTTGGCAAAGAGCTCGACCATCTCCTCTACAATGTCCCGGTCAAAATGCCGACTGTAAATCCGCTGCCCTTTTTCATAAATCTGGGCACCCACTTCCGAGACAATCACCACGTCTTCTTCAAACCCTTTGAAAAAAGACTGAATCTGCTGGTATTGGTTGCCTGAATTGGCTACCACTCGAATTCCTTTTTCAAGCAATTTCGGCAAAAGGACTTGAAATCTTTCCCGATCATAATCATTTTGGCTATTGAGAAAGGTGCCGTCCATGTCAAAGGATACTAATCGAATCATATTGTTTCTTTCTATTTTACTATTGAGAGGACAAGAGTCTGTCCATTTCCTTTAGGACACTTGATTGTTCATTGGTCGCTAGATGATGATCGGCCACCTGACGAACCCGGTCGGAAGCATGGCCGACTGAATAAGCTAGTCCTGCCAATTCCAATATTTCCAGGTCGTTGTCATTGCCTCCAAAGGCAACTATATCGGCCGCTTCCACTTGCAATTCTTGTAAAATCCGCCGAATCCCAAAGGCCTTGTGTATACCCACCGGTAACAAATCAATGCTTCCAAATCCACTGGTTACTGCATGGATTTTTCCAGCAAACACACGGTTGCATTCGTCAATGACTGCATCGACTTCTGCTTCTGGAGCCCACATGCCCATCTTGAAATAGGGCTTATCGGACACTGGTTCCAACTTCTCTAGATAGCTAATTTTCCGGTAAAAAGCCTGCATCTGCTCCTGGTCAATTGCTTTGAAATCCGCAAATGATCGGTTGCTTCCCTCTAACATGTAGAGCCCTGCTTCATGGGCCAGCATAAAACAGAGAGATTTCAAGCGGTCTCCGTAATAAGCGACCACTTCTCCTATCAAATCCAAGGGCAATTGGTAACGAAAGAGGGTTTGCCCATTTTGGTAGATGTGGGCACCATTGTCTGCTACAAAAAAGGTATCTTGGGCATCAGGCCCAAATATCCGAAGCAAACGAGCCATACTGTTGCCACTCGCCACGACAAAGGGAACCCCTTGCTCATGCATGTTTTGGCGAAGCTTGGCAAACAAGTCCTTGTCATACCGGCCTTGACCATCTAAAAAGTCCCATCCATATCCGTTGCGATCAATTTGATACCCATAAGGCCTCCTTTCTTACCAATTCAAGTTCATAAAATCCTTCATTTCCTGATAGGCCAGATCGATCCGACTCTTGGTAGCATCATCCAGCAAGCCTCTGTGCTTACCACCTTCGATAAAATCTTCTAGGATGAAGGTTTGGTAGCTATAAAGCGGTCCACCATCAGCGGCGTAACGCCCATTTGGCACTCGACTCACCCAGGTTGGGTGGGCTTGAGCCGTCTGAATAGTGGTGGTGTCCCCTGTCTTTTCAATGGTGACATCCATCAGGACACCTCTTTCTGTCCATTGGTAATTGTTGACTCCCTCCATGGTCTCCATCCGTTGGTTGGAGATGAAATTGCCCATGGAATAAACAATCAATTTTTTCTGGCCGTCCTTTTCGATGGTTTCAGTCGGTTGGGCAACATGAGGGTGGCCACCAAAGACCAAATCTGCTCCCCATTCGACCATCTGGTGGTAGAGGGTCACTTGTTCTTGGGTTGGCTCCAGCTGGTATTCCACTCCCATCTGTGGCATGACAATGGTGATGTCTGCTTCTTCTTCTGCCCGCTCAATTTCCGCCTGCATTTTTTCCAGGTTCAAATCAGAAAGGTAGTTGTCGTACTCTTCCTGCGACAGCATCCCTTCCATCCCGTTAAATCCGTAGGCATAGGCCAAAATAGCCACCTTAATTCCGTTGATCTCACGGATTTGCAGCGGAGCTGAGGAACGATTGCCCTCTGGATAGACACCGACCGTCGCAATCCCTGCTGTTGTAAAGGCATTGGAGGTTGAAATGAGCCCCGACAAGTTGGAATCCAGAATATGGTTGTGGGCCAAGTCGACAAGATCGTAGCCTGCATCTTTTATGGCTTCCACCACACTTGGCGGAGCGTTAAACAGAGGGTAACCCGCTAGCGCAAAGTCAGGAGAGATGGTTCCTTCAAAATCAGCAATGGCCAAATCTGCTTGTTCAATCCATGGTTTGACATAGGTAAAATTCTCATGGAAATCATAGGTCCCGTCCTCTTGCTGGGCACTCATATAAAGGGCATCATGGTAAAGCAGGTCCCCGTGGGCCATGATTCGAGCTGTTTGAGACACTACCTCTGGCTCTGAATGTCCTTCCTGATTGGGTTGGGACTGTGCCGTTGAGGAGCCTGCTCCGTTGGCTTGGTGTGGAAGATTTCTTGCATATACGAACAAGCCTACCATCATTACAAGGCCCAATAAAACAGCCAGTACCAAACCATTTTTACGTTTTTGGTACTTTCTCCGTTTGCCAATCCGATCAGCTCTTCTCTTCATTTTCTTTTCTCCTTAGATCTCTTTCTTTCAGTATAAACTTTTTAAACAGAAAAATCCATGCTTTCTCAAAGGAAATATTGAAAGTTTGTCTTCGTTTATTGTTTGAAAAGACAAGAAAAGAGCTTGGAAATCCAAGCTCTCTTTTTTAATCTGTTATGTAATTCAATTTCCCACGGAAATCATCGATGGTCTCATAGCCTTTTTCTGCCATAATGGCCTGTAATTCTTGGGTGATGCGATCAAAGGCTGCCAAACCTTCTTTTTGAAGGGTGGTTCCGACCTGTACCATGCTGGCCCCACAAAGAATGTGCTCAAATGCATCACGTCCGGTTAAGACACCACCTGTTCCAATGATTTGAATTTCTGGTTTCAGGCGTTGGTAAAAGGCGTGCACATTGGCAAGGGCTGTTGGTTTGATGTATTCACCACCCAAGCCGCCAAAACCATTTTTCGGTTTGATAGCGACGGTCTCGTCTTCGATATAAAGGCCATTTCCAATCGAGTTGACACAGTTGACAAAGGCAAGCGGAAACTGGTTGTAAATCGCTGCAGCTTGGTCAAAGTGAACCATGTCAAAGTAAGGAGGCAACTTGATGCCTAGTGGCTTCGTAAAATAAGAAAAGACTTCCCGTAGAATGGTTTCCGTTGTTTCAAAATCATAGGCGATTTGTGGTTTACCAGGGACATTTGGACAGGAAAGATTCAATTCCACCAAACCCTTGTAATCACTGGCTTCAACGGTTTTTAAAATCTCATGCGTTTCATCAGGAGACAAGCCGACCAAGGACAAGATGAAGGTCCGATTCGGTTCTGACTCTTGCAAGTCGAGCAAGTATTCCAAATAATAGTCTAAGCCATTGTTGGGGAGTCCCATGGAATTGATCGAGCCCAAGGGTACATTTTTGTAACGAGGTTCAGGATTCCCTGCCCGGTATTCTAGAGTTGCCGTTTTGGTGACAAAGGTTCCGGCTGCAGAATCCTTGACACCCTCTAATTCCTCTTTTGTCATACACCACACACCTGCCGCATTCATCAAACAGTTGTCAAAATCAAAACCAGCAATACTTGTCTTTGTAGAAACCATGTATCGTCCTCCTAAAATTTTTTCTATTATATCACAAAGAAAAACCAGAAAAAAATCTCTTGTTACTCTTGTTCGGATTTTCGCAAATAGAAAAATTTTTCTGACAATTTAATGATTTTTCCTTTACAAGTCCAAGAGATGGTGCTATAATAATCAGCAGATAGATTAAATTGTCGGACAATTTAATAATTAACTTTTTAAAAGGAGAAGATGCATGACAACTGCAAAAGCCTATATTGAAGCTTCTTTTGAAGCTGTAAAAGCCCGCAACCCACACGAAACTGAATTTCTTCAAGCAGTCGAGGAACTATTCAACACTTTAGAACCGGTCATCGAAGCGCACCCAGAATACATCACAGAAAATATTTTGGCCCGCATCGTTGAACCAGAACGCATCATCAGCTTCCGCGTTCCATGGACAGATAAAGACGGCAATGTCCAAGTCAACCGTGGTTACCGTGTGCAATTCAATTCTGCTGTTGGACCTTACAAAGGCGGCCTACGTTTCCATCCAACGGTCAACCAATCCATCTTAAAATTCCTTGGTTTTGAGCAAATCTTCAAAAACGTCTTGACCGGTTTGCCAATCGGAGGCGGTAAAGGGGGAGCTGACTTCGATCCAAAAGGTAAAACAGATGCGGAAATCATGCGTTTCTGCCAAAGCTTTATGACCGAATTGCAAAAACACATCGGCCCATCTTTAGACGTTCCAGCTGGCGACATCGGGGTTGGTGGCCGCGAAATTGGCTACATGTACGGCCAATACAAACGCCTTCGCCAATTTGATGCCGGTGTCCTTACTGGTAAACCATTGGCCTTTGGTGGTTCGTTGATCCGTCCAGAAGCAACTGGCTACGGCTTGGTCTACTTCACAGACAACATGTTACAAGCCAACGGCAAATCATTTGACGGGCAAACTGTTCTGATCTCAGGTTCTGGTAACGTGGCGCAATTTGCTGTTCAAAAAGCAACCGAGTTGGGTGCAAAAGTTATTTCTGTTTCTGACTCAAATGGCTATGTAATCGATGAGACAGGTATTGACTTTGATCTCTTGGTCGACGTGAAAGAAAAACGCCGTGCCCGCTTGACAGAATATGCTGCTGAAAAATCAACTGCAACCTACTATGAAGGTTCTGTTTGGGATTACGAAGGTCATGCGGACATCGCCCTTCCATGTGCGACTCAAAATGAAATCGACGGCGAAAAAGCAGCGCGCTTGGTCAAAAACGGTGTCTACTGTGTCTCTGAAGGGGCCAACATGCCATCCAACTTGGATGCCATCCATACCTACAAAGAAAACAATGTATTGTACGGTTTAGCCAAAGCTGCCAACGCCGGTGGTGTAGCCGTATCTGCCCTTGAAATGAGCCAGAATAGCCTGCGCCTCTCATGGACCCGTG
>OBMA010001758.1_pt1 | contig 13065 bp, 7 predicted proteins | sample 1539141 | NCBI WGS metagenome assembly OBMA01 (sample SAMEA3991484, study PRJEB22521) | metagenome | biome: anthropogenic terrestrial biome; feature: sewage plant; material: raw primary sludge | place: Sweden | collected 2012-09-26 | reverse complement strand
TTTCTGAAAAAAGAAAACGTAGAAGAAAATTCGGGAAAATGGGGTGCGATTTTTTAGGGGTCACCCGGGATATACCTTCGGGTAACACCAGAAGTCGTCAAAAACAAAACAAAATTAAACTAAACTCTGGCGGCTAAAAGATAATCATAATGCACATAGGGAAAGTTTTCTACCATATTTGAACACTTTAACGGTTAGTTGAAATAATAAGAAATAGTTATATGTTTATTTTTACATATAAAGGTTATAAAGACGGGTAAATTATCTTCGTTATTACTCATGAAAACCTACAAGTAAGCGGCTCAATGGCATTTCGTGGCAGATAATCTTCAGCTATCATTATTATTTTTGAGACGATAGTTTTTAGGAGCAGTTTGAGGAAATAACCAAGAGCTTAATGTACCATTATACATTTTTAAAAAGCTGTCTTTTTTATTGGGTTCACAGCTCTCATTTTTTTCCATGCAAAATCATTTTTTTAGCCGCCGATGCTTCAAAATGGGTTTAAGATATTTATTGTTTAAATGTTTCTGCATCTGGATTCACTGAAAAAAAATTTAGACGCCTAACATGTATTTTGCATTTAAAGGATTATGCGGGAGAAGATTTCTGCCCATTGCCTCTTTTCTTACTATATTGAATAGAATATTATTCCAATACTGGCTTTTTTACAATTCATTAAAAGAGGAAAAGACATTTCAGAAAATTTTCTTCTCTATGAACCTTAAATGTAGGGAAAAAAAGGGACCAAACCACACCATTTACTCTCAACCGCCTTTTTCGTTGGGGTTCATGGTACAATTGCAAAGTTGTGTCAAGTTGTTGCCACTCTATCTTTTGTTTTTGTTACAGGGTAATGGCGCACATTATGCAAGCGCGATGACGAGCAAGGTACTTTCTTTTTTCCTTTAACATTTTGTTGTCCACCGGAAAATAAAAAAAAACAAATAAATGGGTAAGATCAAAAAAGGAATAGAAGCATATGTTTTAAGGGCAACGCCGAATCGTCAAAGAACGGGAGGAAGATCAATACATTAAGTGGAAAAAAAAAAGCTCCCGTAATATGGATGAAAAGACAATTAAAAAGTCGATTCTTTCATCTTCCAATGATGAAAAAATAATATACAAATCGCGAATAAAGAAATTTCAAAAGAATCATAAATTTTATATTATTCTATTAGTTTTCATCGCCATTTTACAATTCATATCAATAGCTTTTTTCACTCGGGGATTCTTACTGTCAAGGCACGTTCTTGATAATATTTCCTCACAAAACGAAACAAGTAAGTTACCTCCTAGGTTCAACAAGGCGGTGATTTTGGTTATTGACGCTTTGAGATTTGATTTCGCTATTCCTGTAAACGAATCCCACTCTAATTACAACTTGAACTATCATAATAATATATTATCATTGTATGATTCTTTTGCAAGCGATAAGGATGCATCTTCCCTATTGTTGAAGTTCATTGCGGACCCACCAACCACTACTTTACAAAGACTCAAGGGTCTCACAACAGGGTCCTTACCGACTTTCATTGATGCCGGGTCTAACTTCGATGGAACAGTAATCGAAGAGGATAACTTTCTTAAACAGCTCCATTTGGCAAATAAGACTGTCAAATTTGCCGGAGATGATACATGGATGGCTCTGTTCCATCCGTTCCTTTCCAACGATAGTTTCCCACTAGAATCACTCAATGTGTGGGACTTAGATACTGTCGATAACGGTGTTATGGATTACTTCCATGATCATTTACAGCAGGACAAGGAATGGGACGTCATGATTGGACACATGCTAGGTATTGACCATGTGGGCCACAAATATGGCCCCGACCATTTTACTATGAGGGAAAAACAAATTCAAGTAGATCAATTTATCGATTGGATACTAAAATCGATCGATGATGATACCTTATTGGTTATTTTGGGTGATCATGGAATGGACCATACGGGCAATCACGGTGGCGACTCCATCGACGAGCTCGAAAGCACTTTATTTCTTTATTCTAAGAAGCCGGACATGTGGAGACTTAAAGAAACTTCGAATTACAACATTGATAATTTGGGACACGATTACCGTTCAGTGAGACAAATTGATTTGGTGTCTAGTTTGGCGTTATTGATGGGCCAACCGATACCATTTAACAATCTTGGATGGCCTATTGACGAAATAGCAAGAAACGATAGAGAATGGTCTCAATTTGTCAACTCAGCGATAAGCCAATTACAATTATATAAGGACACGATGCAGATCCACCATGGCAATGACGAAATATTGGAACCGTTAGCGAAAAATATATCTAACACCCCCCCAGCAAGCGATCCAGAAAAATTTGTTAAGCTGGGTCATAAATACCAAAAGGTCTTCTTGCAGACCTGCGAAGAACTATGGGCCAAATTCGATTATTATTCCATTGCCACCGGTATAACGCTACTGGCCACTTCACTGGTCCTGTTGATATCCATTACAAAATTAATTCCTTCTATTGTTGTGAATCAAATGGTTCCAGAATTCGTTCCGGGAATTATCATAATGGTCTTAGTTACAAACCTATGTTTCCATGGAATTTTTTACGTTTATCAACAACCAAGTTTTGTAGACCAATTCTGGGGTACCCTGTTAGCGACTGCAATTGGTATCATTATTGGTTGTTATATCACAATATTTGATAGGTACAACTTTATTTGGATTGCTATGAGACTGGGTGAAACATTAGCTGATTATTGGTCAAGAATTGCTGTCATGTTTATGATTATTCATGCTTTGCTTTTCACTTCCAATTCATTTACTATTTGGGAGGATAGAATTGTAGCATTCCTTTTATCTACTTTCGGCATGTTGACGTTGTATGAATTTGTCTTCTTACCAAAAAGGCAATCCACCACTGCATTATTAACTGCAACAATCAGTGAAAAGGAAGGAACCACTTCAGGGGTCAATCCTTCGACAGCAAATTCAAATTACTTACCATTAACAAGATTTGCAAGATTATTAGGAGGTTACCATTCTGCAGTTTTAATCATTTTTACCCGGTTAGCTTCTATGATTACCATTTGTAGAGAGGAACAAGGCGAATATTGTATTCCAACATTTAATAATCAAAACAATTCCTCGTGGTGGGTTTTGGGTCTCTGTTTCCTAATGATATTCATATTACCTGCATGCATCACCGGTTATTATAATCTAACATCGTCTTATCAAGCTGCAGCTCCAATTTGGATAAACGTTTTCCTAAAGGGTATCCTTGGTTTGAACTTTGTTTATTGGTCATTGACTTCATTAGAAAATAACAGTGCGGTAATAGCAATACCGTTCTTACGGGACGTCACTATTTTTAAATTTACGTTGGCTAGAATTATTGCCGGTTTTTCATTGATTGCTTCTAATGTCGGCTGGCTAATGGGACCACTTTGTATTAAATTAAACATTCATAATACTGATGTTAAGTCTCACGAAGCAACAATTTTAGGTTATACTAATATTTACGGCTCAGAGTTTTTTCTTTTGGTCATAAACGTTCTCATGAGTATCCTACTATTCAACAAACCCCTGGCCCAGTTGTCATACTTCCTCATGTGCAACCAACTACTATCAATTTTAGAAATTATCGATCTTTTAAAATTAAAGGAAAACATAATTGGTCCAATTGCGTTGGGACTCTTATCTTACCAACATTTTTTCACCACCGGTCATCAAGCCACAATTCCATCAGTGCAATGGGATATCGGATTTATGCTGTCTGAAAAGATAACGTTCCCCTTCACTCAGATAGCCATCATCCTAAATACATTTGGGCCTCATATTCTCGTCTCCTTATCTGTAGCGTTACTGACACTGTGGTCACAGCCTCCTGATGTGTTGAAGCCACAAACACTTTTAGGAAGAATTGTGTCAAACTGCGGTATATTACTCACTTACAATACTATTTTATGTCTAAGCTCCTTTATTTGGGTTACTCACTTCCGTAGACACTTGATGGTTTGGAAAATCTTCTGCCCAAGGTTTATCTTTGCTTCTTTAAGTTTAATAGTCACTCAACTGGTCGTTGCTTTTGGTACAATTGCATTTGCTAGTGGGAGATTGATTAAGCACATAAATGACATTTTTTGGAAATGACGAACTTCATTTTCACTCTTTACTTACAAATATACTATATATATATATATATCTACATGTAATTTAGATACAAGTAAATCATATCTCTTGATATTGCAAAAATTTGAAAGCAAAAGCATCTCTTTTCTGCAGCTTTATTCTTTTAAGATTGTACATTTTTCTATCACTTTCTTGTAATCCTAAATTATATTTTTCTCCAAAATTTTTCTTTTCGCTTGTAGATTGTTTTTTTTCCACAAAGGCAAAAAACAAAAACAAAATAAAAGAAATAAAGGATGAAAAGTCATCTTTGTTTATATAGCTAACCTCTTGATTGCCTGAACCTTTTGAAGCACTATTCAAGCCCGCAGAGGTTAAGTCTACACAATTGTTTAAAAAGAAAAACAGCAGTAAACACACGGTTGAGGCATGGATAACTTCAAAATTTACAGTACAGTTATCACAACTGCTTTTTTACAAGTTCCACACTTATACACGACAAATAGATTATGGAAGCCCATAGAAGCACCTTTTTTAGTTGAATTTCTTCAAAAAAGAATAAGCTCCAAAGAAATTAAAAACACAAAAGCAATCTGTCATATAGATCCCTCATGGGTCAATCTAAATGCTTCTTTCATTAGAGATGACATGATCTCAATAAAAGCTACCACAGATGATATGGACCTCGATGCTATTTGCAGGATTTCTTTGCCCTTACCTATGAACACAAATGATCTAACAGCAGAATTGGAAAAAATGAAACGTATACTATTGGACTTGAGTGAAAAATTCAATTTAGAACTAATCATCACCAAAGAACCAGCTTACTTCACACCAGAACAGACAGGCGAGAGCAAGGAATTATGTATTTACGTGCATGCATTAGGATTCCGATCTAATTTAATGGAATGCGAACCCCAGTTATTGGCATTTGTCGATTTAATAAAGAAGAATGGTATGACTTTGCCTCCACAACACTACATTATCGAACCTATGGAACTGAACTCATACTCTGTGCTTCCCTTATATATGGGTGTAGATATGGAAAACTTCAAACATATATCCAGAGCTTTTAAAACCAGCATTTACGCACCTTCCCTCATTACGCTGTCTAGGGATTTTAAGGCAAATCCACAAATCTTCTTCTCAGGCGCTGTCCATTCACTAAGTTTACTGGCTAGGAAAACTCTACGTGAGTCCATAAGCGTGAATTCAAAGAGTTTTTTTTATCGTCGATTGACTAATATTACCCCAGGAAAACTACTGTTTATCCAAAAATACTACCAACAAAAGGTAAACCAGTTAATTTTGAAATACCAATCGCTTATTAGAGTTACTAACGAATACATTGAATTTCAATCGATTTCCACGAACTTATTAGAAATGGTTATTAAGAACTTCACTATTCAAGTATTACATGAAATTGTAGAAGTACAGATTTCACTCAATGAAAACTGCGCAATATCCCCGGAATTAATAATCGACAGCTTTTTCGGACACACTGGAAACCAAATTGTAGTAATAACTCCCAAAGAGGATTCCTTCAACCAATTAATAGTAGTTGGTAACCAATCTTCCACAGATGAGGCGTCCGATACTTCCATATTGCATTACTTATCTGATTTTATTATGGGCTCAAATCAAGTGATTAATCCAAACTTAAGACAGATAAAAGCCATTTTCGAGATACATCCTGATTTTGAAGACTTCATATCAGGCAAGAAAAATGGTAAATTAACACGTATAATGGAACTATCTGCTTGCTTAATTCAACTGGAAATGGAAGAGGAAGATGATAACCTTTATTTAAATTTGGTTAGTGACTCTTTCCCTGATTTCAAGGAATCATTTAAGAATGTTATAAATGAATTTCCTGCCGAAGAATCTTTCTTCATTCCTGAAGTTTGTCACAGACCGATTATAGGTACAGGTGGTTCCTTAATTCAAGCCACAATGAGAAAGCATAACGTCTTCATTCAGTTTTCCAATAGTTTCAATCTTCCACAAAATAAAATTTCTATGATCAGGTATGATAATGTGATAATTAGGTGCCCCAGGAAAAACAAAGCTAATATATGCCTAGCCAAGAAGGATTTAAAACAAATTGTTCAAGAATATGATAGTTTACAATCGAAGACGCTCATTAGATTTTCTAGTGGGCAATATAGACATATTTTGCATGTTAACGGCCAAAAGAATATTATAGGACAAATCGAAAAGAACGAAAATGTTTACATAATGATACCGTTAAAAGAGCCCTTGGATGGAACATCTCAATTGAGTATACAAGGAAATGATGAGAATACATCAAGAGCCGCTAACGAATTGGTTAATAGTGCGTTTGGTTATGAATACGAGTTCAAAATAGATCAAGAGATAGATCCCAATAAAGAATACGAATTTTATAACCTAATTGTTGTTCCATTTTTGCAAATTATGAACATAATTGTAACTTTTGAGAAGGACCTTATCACTTTTACTTTTGAAAAGGATACTAATGAGAATACTCTAACAAAAGCAATCGAATTACTATCCGATTATTTGGAAACACAAAAGACGAAAATAATATTTAAAAAAATAATTAAAAAATTTGTTCTAGGGTCTGCCTCCAGCAAGAGTAACACCAGTAATAGCAATACCAATGGCAATTTCAGATCAATGAATAATGCCAAAAGTCGTACGACCATCGATAATACCAGCCAATCAGGAGCCTCACCACAACGCCACAAAATGCCTGTTATAACGACGGTAGGAGGAGCCCAAGCCATCAAAGGATATATACCAAACACTTATTACAACGGATATGGGTATGGATACGGATATACATACGAGTACGATTATAATTATGCCAACTCTAATAAAGCTCAAACCAATAATAGGCATAAATATCAAAATGGCAGAAAATGAGAAGGAAAAAAGTTCAGTAGTATTGTAACGTTCTACGCACCTTTTCAATGGATATGCACACCACAAAATATGTCATTGCGCATATCCGCATCTATTACAGTATTTGATTGATATTTTACCATACATACTAAAAAGCTCCGCTCCGCTCCTCTTTTACGATAATGATCTTTATAACCTTGTACCTAATGTCTCATTGAGATATATCAATGTTGTATCGAAATCACTAAATACTTTGAAAAGCGGAATCTTTTTCTTTTCGGTTTTATTTAGCTTAGTTAGCGGACTAGAAGTAGTTTTCAAATGAGAGAATTTGACGTCAAGCTCATCATGGCCTATTCCTCTATGCAAAATCGATCTGTACTTTTCATATTGCATTGTTAAAAGGTTCTTTAAAATTTGCCTGCAATATGTGTTGTCTCTTGCAATATCCCACTTTTGAACTTTTGTTTCGGGCAAGTATGAACAGCTCTTCAGAACAAATTCCAAGGTTCTTTGCATCTCAGTCACGGGGAGTATCCTTTCACAACATTTCGTGTTGCTGAGAAGCTCAAGCTTGATTTTCGACCTCAAGCCATCAGGATTGAATACCAAGTATCGTTTGAGTTCGTAGTTTTCTTTCATAAACTTATATCGAACATAATCCCTGTAAGTATCTTTAACCATTTTCACATTCGATATGAAAGGCTTAAGCCTCATAAATCGGCGGTAAAATAGCTTAACAACTGTACTTCTCTCAGGTGAGTCTGCATCTAGCTTTTGAAAACGTGAAGGAAGTTGGTATTTAGAATGCGATTTAATAAGAGTATAGTCTGGAGTTATAATAGCTTTTGCTGTTGTTATCGTAATAGAAGGCTTACGCATTGTGTTATCCGCTTAACTGCGATTAACATGCATACGTATGATATACTCGAGCTAGTCTCATAAGCTTTCTTCATATATGGTTGTCATGGCAAACTTCGATGTTCGTCGATAGTGACAGTTTCCAAAATTTTTCATTCAGCTCATCGCATATTTTGGAAATTCAAACAATGATTAACAACCGATGTGTGAATTAATCTGCGAGTCAGTTAGAATAAAAGATCATTAGGGCCAATAATAGCTACGTGGTGGGAAGGCTGGAATAATGGTTAAAGTAAAGTCGAAAAAGAACTCATTAACAAGTTCTCTAGATAACAAGATCGTCGATCTTATCTATCGTCTCTTGGAAGAAAAAACTTTGGACAGAAAAAGGTCTCTGAGACAAGAATCCCAAGGAGAAGAGGGCGAGAACAACGAGGGTGAAAAAGATGAGGATGTATTTGAATCCATGTTTTTCGCTAAAGATTTAACAGCAGGTGAGATTTTTACCTTTTGTTTGACTAAAGATTTATCACTTCAAAGAGTTAAGAAAGTCGTCTTACAAAAGACAATTGACCGCATGCTAAAAGACGTGATTGAATCAGAATTGGAAGAATTTGGGTCTTACCCAGGTTACAACAACGAAGAGGAAGAGAAACCAAGCTTGGAAGAAGAACTAGCTAAGAAAAATATGATGATTGAGCGAGACACAAATGAGATGAACAAACGCATAACTAGCACGTGGTCCAAATCTGGATCTGTTTCCGAGTCTATAACAGAAACTGATGATCCTAAGACAGAAGAGGTTAAAAAATCTAAAAAAAGATCCAAAGAAGGTACATGTAAGGTAAAACGTCAAAAAATCAAGGAAGATAGATCTCCACCTAATTCGTCTCTGAAATCCTTAGGTGGTATGGATGATGTCGTTGCGCAACTTATGGAACTAATAGGTCTACCCATTCTTCATCCAGAGATATTTTTATCCACGGGTGTCGAACCACCTAGAGGTGTTCTGTTGCATGGCCCACCGGGTTGCGGTAAGACGTCGATTGCTAATGCGTTAGCTGGAGAATTACAAGTCCCATTTATATCTATTTCTGCACCTTCAGTCGTAAGTGGTATGTCTGGGGAAAGCGAGAAAAAGATTAGGGATTTGTTTGATGAAGCGAGAAGCTTGGCACCATGTCTTGTTTTCTTTGATGAAATAGATGCCATTACACCAAAACGTGATGGAGGAGCCCAAAGAGAAATGGAGAGAAGAATAGTTGCCCAATTATTGACCTCAATGGATGAATTAACGATGGAAAAGACAAATGGAAAACCTGTTATTATCATAGGTGCCACGAATAGACCTGACTCTTTGGATGCAGCATTGAGAAGAGCAGGTAGATTCGATAGAGAAATATGCCTGAATGTCCCGAATGAAGTCTCAAGGTTACATATTTTAAAGAAAATGTCTGATAACCTAAAAATTGATGGTGCTATCGATTTTGCCAAATTGGCAAAATTAACCCCAGGCTTTGTTGGCGCTGATTTAAAGGCTTTAGTTACTGCTGCCGGTACATGCGCTATTAAAAGAATTTTCCAAACCTATGCTAATATAAAATCCACACCAACTACGGCAACGGACAGTTCAGAAGATAACATGGAAATTGATGAAACAGCAAACGGAGATGAATCTAGCCTGAAGAACACTGCGAATATGATCGACCCGTTGCCTTTATCCGTAGTCCAACAATTTATTCGTAATTATCCTGAGCCTTTATCAGGAGAGCAGTTATCATTATTATCGATTAAGTACGAAGATTTTTTGAAAGCGTTGCCAACAATTCAACCAACAGCAAAGAGAGAAGGGTTCGCTACGGTACCTGATGTTACTTGGGCTAATGTAGGCGCATTGCAAAGAGTCAGACTTGAATTAAATATGGCTATTGTGCAACCCATCAAGAGACCAGAGCTTTATGAAAAAGTGGGAATTAGCGCCCCTGGTGGTGTTTTATTGTGGGGACCACCAGGTTGTGGTAAAACGTTACTAGCAAAAGCTGTTGCCAATGAATCTCGTGCAAATTTCATATCAATCAAAGGTCCTGAATTATTAAATAAATACGTTGGTGAATCAGAAAGGTCCATCAGACAAGTTTTTACTAGAGCAAGGGCGTCTGTACCGTGTGTTATATTTTTTGATGAACTGGACGCTTTGGTGCCAAGAAGAGATACTTCTTTGTCCGAATCCTCCTCAAGAGTCGTCAACACTTTGTTAACGGAATTAGATGGGCTGAACGATAGAAGGGGAATTTTTGTGATTGGCGCCACTAATAGACCTGATATGATTGATCCTGCTATGTTAAGACCGGGCAGATTGGATAAGACTTTGTTTATTGAGTTACCTAATACTGAGGAAAAACTAGATATTATCAAAACTTTGACCAAATCACACGGAACACCTCTGAGTAGCGATGTTGATTTTGAAGAAATTATCAGAAATGAGAAGTGCAACAATTTTTCAGGCGCTGACTTGGCTGCTTTAGTCAGGGAGAGTTCAGTCTTGGCTCTAAAAAGGAAGTTTTTTCAGAGCGAAGAAATACAATCTGTTCTTGATAATGACTTAGACAAGGAATTTGAGGATCTATCGGTTGGCGTATCTGGCGAAGAAATTATTGTGACCATGTCTGACTTCCGAAGTGCATTAAGAAAGATTAAACCCTCTGTGAGCGATAAAGATAGACTGAAATATGATAGATTAAATAAGAAAATGGGTTTAACGGAGGAGATGAAGGATGCGGAAGAAATGAAACAATAAATTTATAAATAATATTTTGGTAAAGTCCCTAGAAGTTAGTATGACTTAGATATTGAAGGAATATGAGTATACATAACAAATATATAAAACTATGCATGATTTTTGTGTATCCTCTATCTTTCACCATTAAAAAATGTACGATTACCTTTTCTTTCTATCTTTTCATGAATTGGCCACGTCTCATGACGTTCTTACGAACTTTCCACACATGTTCCAATTTTTTCCTTCTTTCAAAAGTTGCGAACGGTATTTGTATATTATCATCCCATGTAATTGTGCGGGGGGATGGAAGAAAGTCACAAAAAGGAGTTTCCGTCTTATTTCTTACTATTATCCATTGAGCATCCTCAGGTTGTTTATCTAAAATCTGGGTATGGCAAGGTGGCACATAAATGTTCATTATTTGCTGGGAGGTGTCAATAGAGTGTATCAGCCCCAGAGTTATGAAATTTTTAGAAGAAGAAGTACACGATTGTAGGATGGGAAAGGTATTCAAGGATTTCACCTCTAGTGAGTCTTCTCCAGAATATGTATATATCCCAATGACAGTACCTTCCAATGCGGACTTGATATCTTGAGGATTCAGATTCTGGAATTCCATAGGAAATTGAATGCCTTTAATACCGCTTTTACCTTTGCCATATGAAATTTGCAAAGGTGCAGATTTTAAAAGAGGCGCAAAATCATAATCAAATTGAGTTATTTTATGAAACAGTGCCAGTATTTTGAATGTTCTCAGTTGTGATGCATGGAACCTAGAAGATAAGGTGTGGTTCAGACTATGGGCTGGAACGCGAACAACTTCAGGTGCATATGCATCTCGTAGTGATGTGGAAAAACTCTGTGGAATTGTTAGTTCATCCAGGTGTCTTTTCGAATTAGCTGTTTCCAAAAACAATAAGTGAGTGGGCTTATATTTCCTTATTATATGATTTAAAATCTGCATCCCGAATCCTTTTATCCACCCAGGTAGATTAAGCAATGACGTTCCGAAGAAGGCTTGCTCTTCCAAATGGTCTATAAGTTTATCAGCGCAGTTCAGGTATGATGTGGGCTCGTCCTGCGGGGAAGAGGAGCCAGCGTAGAACTGTAACAAAGTTTGGAAATTTGAACCTTGGCAGAGATGTTGTCCGAGAGAAATAGGGCTGGAAAGAATCTTATTCAGGGATATTGAATCAGGTAGTGAGTATTCAGGTTGACCAGGATCTAAATCCAGGTATACCAATTCTTCCTGGCTCGTAGTAGAATCTTGTATATCTTGCGTAAATTTTTCCAATAAAAGCCTCAAGAATGTAGACTTCCCAGAGTTTTTACCACCAATCACCATGATTCTTGTATCATACGCAGCGTTCTTGTGACTCAAATATAACTTCTCTAACGGAGTTGACCAATATCCCGGCACGGATAAAGATTGAATTCGGTCTGACTCATGTAATAAATGATACGTTGTTCTCTCGTTTAATGGAAAGTAAGGTTCTTTAGGTTTCCATAGATAATTAACATCCCGATATAAATGACCTGCTTCTAACAAGCCCGTATGATTAGAATTAAAAACGCGAAGAACACATGGAAATGATTTGAATTCTTCATCTCTAATTTTAAACCTGTTGTTTCTCGGCATAAAAATAGTGTCTTGCCAGCCTGCAAAGTGCGAAAAATCTATAGTAGGTATGGACTGTGATAACGGGTGCCAGAAGGTTAAAATTTCTCTCGAAGCGTTATAGTGTACATTGTTGTAGACAATACCTCCTTTCACCACTTGCAGCCGGAAAACACCAGATAAATGTAACTTCTGTTTTTCTTTCAACCCCACAAACATAGTTTCATCTTCATCTCCTTCATACGTTATATTATCGATCAATTCAGCATCCAGCCCGTTCAAGTCATCACCTTCGTCGTCCTCATACTCTTCACTATTGAGAACTACGGTTGCACTTTTTGAAGATGGAATTGACGGAGATCCCACAATGAAATTATTACTTGAGTCTGAGTCCGATTCTGAACCTGAATCTTTGGTATATTGAGGTAGATCCTGTTTGGAATCTATCACCATAGCGGTAGAATATAATAGAATAGAAATGATTATCTTCTTCTCTCTGCCAAACTAAACTGCAGTCTTTCCTTATTTCAGAAGGGAAAGATCAGGAGTGGGGAACCTATACTACCTGCACTATAAGCGTGAATTAAGACAACTTAAATGCAACCTAAGCCTTAGGCGCAGAGCACTCGATGACTTGGCAGGAATAAATTTCATGTTGATAAATATCGTTCTTTTTCGGGTAGCAGCGGTGAAAAATTCGTAAGGGCAATTTTAGAAAGATGCAAACTTTCCAAGAAATATTAAAGACCAAAACATAGCCAAGAAAGCCAACTAGGGAACAATGTTTTGTGCTATTAGTGGGAAAGTTCCTAGAAGGCCAGTTCT
>OBMA010001751.1_pt1 | contig 13096 bp, 8 predicted proteins | sample 1539141 | NCBI WGS metagenome assembly OBMA01 (sample SAMEA3991484, study PRJEB22521) | metagenome | biome: anthropogenic terrestrial biome; feature: sewage plant; material: raw primary sludge | place: Sweden | collected 2012-09-26 | reverse complement strand
GTATAAATATTTCCGGCAACATTTAAACGCCTGTCTATCACAAGAACATTTTTTCCGGCATTCATTGCCTGACGGGCAAAAACAGATCCAAACAATCCGGCTCCTACAATAACATAATCATACTTTTTCATATCAGCTGACTATACCTCTTCTTCGTTTTATATGAAAATAATAAGGGTTCATGGACACATATTTACACCCATTAATTATTCTGACTCGCTTTATACTTTAATATTCACAGTTATACAAGCTGCCATATTATACCATATTTATATATAGTCCTGACATACTCATACTTATAAACACATAAGCTAAAAACCTCTGTATTATCGTATAGTAAAATGACAGTTTTCCAAAACACTATATATTTACTTCATTATCAGCACATTCGGTGAAGATTTCCAGGTCTTGATCTCTACACCTTTTTCTTTAAAATAATTGATATGCTTTGATACTTTAAACTTTGAATCATCATTTCTCATGAATTCCGGACAGTCAAAAAAAGCTACTTCTGCATCAACCTTATCATAAAAATCATCACTCAGATTTTCACCATGATGTGATACCTCAACATAATCTGAATTTATATCTTTACTATAATCACGAATCATATTTGATGCATTTTCATCTTCTACATCTCCAAGAAAAAGGAAAGAACTTTTTTTCCCATATACCTTAAAAACCATGGAAGCTGCATTCGGAAGACTTCCTGTTTTTATAGTATATGAATCCTTATTAAATGTATTCAAAACTTTGATTTTTAATCCTTCTATATCATATGTCTCTCCACGTTTAACATATGTAAGATTTTTCATATTTTTTGCGAGAGAATTAAATGTATCAAAGTACCCCACCTGATCCCAGCTGTTTGCAACCTTATGATAATATTCCCCATCTATATCTATTGCATAAATATGTTTTATTTCTATTCCCTCCGGATTTGCATATATATCATTAAAAGCCCCTATATGATCCTCATGCGGATGAGTAAGTATCCACCCTGTCACCTTGTTTCCATATTCTGCTATTTCTTTACGAAGCTGATCATCATAATGTGCTGTACCACCATCTACAATATAAAAATGCCCTTTCTGATCATCTATTGTATAAAACATAGATGTTCTGTCACTTCCATCATCTCCAAACTGAGTCAGTATAAGATCACCTTCAGAAAGTGTCATTACTTCTTTTTCCGTAACCTGCGGAACCAGATTTCCATATCTATTAAAATAATACCATTTACCATCTATTTTCTGCTTTCCTGTAACCTTCTTGCCACTTTTATTCACATACTGCTGTATCCCAGCCGGATTTTTTTTCCATCCTGGTGTTATCTTACCTTCTTCTCTTCCATCCTTTACATCACTATTATAATAAATTATCTTACCATCCGTCTTCGCTATTTCTTTATAGTTATATTTACTTATTAATTTCTCATTTATAGGTCGATCTGCATATGTAACAATAAAATCATAATTGCAATATACTGCTGCGTCACAAACAATGCTGTAATCTGGTGTCAAAGATTCCATTTGTTCATAAACTGCATCATCCTCTCCTGTTTTAGTTTCGATATAACTTTCCATATCTCTTCCATAAGCCATTTCAATATTCCCGTTATATTGACGCAGCTCTGTATACAGGTCTTGTGGAACAATACATCCTGGCTTATCATCATATTTCAACATTGCATCCGCAATATGTATGACTGCGGGGTTTATTTTATAACACATTGCCTTTACACTCATTTCATTTTTTGAAAAACCTGCAGCATGATATACATTTGTCCCGAAGAACATAACTACAAGCATAAGAAATGCCGCCATTACAAGCATAGCTAATCTTTTATGTATTTTCTGCAGCATTTTTACAAATGCAAATGCTATTATCATCGTCTCAGGAATAACCCAGATCATTCTCCAATAAACGGTTCTTCCACTAAGATATCTTTGAAATAATGGGTTAAATATCAGAATACATGTAACGATTGTCGGAAAAAGTATTTTTTTTCGTATGTCCTCTGCTTCCGCAAAGAGATATACTCCTGAGAGGATTAATAGAATCAGAATTGCCCTGTCGCCATAATGATCCATAAAAAGTTTAACCAATAACATTATACTTGTCTTTAAAGCATTCATTTCATCACCTCCCAAAAGGCCAGAACGACAGATATTGGTTTATACCTACAAATGTACTTATAAATGCATATATTAAATTAGGCAGTGCAGTAAGCACTGTAAGAATAAGAGTCTTCCATTTCTTTGTTACAACTTTTCCTGCCACACCATATCCTGCTGTCATCAATGCTCCTATAATGATTCCCATGGATGACATAAGACAAAGAGAAAAATTTGTAATCATTAGAAGCAGATAACCTTTTTTCTCGTCAGGATTCCTGTAAATATACAAAAAACAAAGTATCAGAGACGGCAGTCCCACGGCTGCCATTGCAGCCTTTCCCTGCCAAGTCCTTACAAGCGTAACTGTTTCCTGACTATGTGTATTATACATTCCATATATCGAAACAAGAAAAACAAATAAAATAAACAAATGTCTGTAAAATTTTTCCTTAAAAAACTCAGATGATATAAGTGAAATGACAGATATCTGAATCACAAATACAAGCATATAAAAAACAAAGTGTGCAAAGACGGTTGGACTTATTCCTGAAACCTTACCTCCAAACGCAAGGAACACATACCATGGTGAAACCATATCCTTTCTGAAATCATTATATCTATCGTTAAATCCAAGTCCTGTTGTAGGATCATTAAGAAGCATTCTGTTTGTTCGCATTGTATCAACAGCATTTACAACAAATCTGGAATCATCTGCATCTGTATGGTAATAAAATATTCTATAATATAAAATCACAATAATTACAGCAGCGAGCATCAAAAACGCTGCCCAGTCAGTAAATTTCCAGCCATTAAAATATCCTGCTATTTTGATTTCCGGGATAAACTCTCTGCTAAACTTTATTTTACTTCTGCCATCCGCATTTTTATCAACTTTCACCAAAGAATACATTATAAAAAAAAGACAAAATATAACTGATATATAAAATACAACTCTAAAATCTACTTTACAGAATATTGCCGGTACACTTATAAGCTCCTGAAATGCCCACAATGACAAAAAACCTGTCAGTATACTGAGAGACCACGTATTTTCTACACCACTTTTTATATTTTCATGACTTTTCATACTTACAGTTTTCTTCATTTTTCCTGAACTATATATTATTGAATTTTTTCTTTTTCCCTTAACATCAAAAAGGCGCAGCATTCCTGTTCCCAAAAATGCCATGCCTATTATAAAAATAAAAAAACTAAGTATTGAATGTACGATTTCAGTCATATAGTTTTCCTTTTACCTGTCGTTTTTCCTCTCCTGTATATTATTGAAAATATCAGTAATTCCTTTACTTTTTGCAGCATTATACCATAATTTAACAGTATTTCATAAAAGCCATTCACCTTAACATTAAGCAGAAACTCACGGTTTTAAATATTTGATATTGAGTTTTCGAGAATTCCTGGCCTGCCTGATTTATTTTTCTTTATCATTTTTGAGCGACATCATGAGTGACTGTTTGATTTATATTGATTTATTTTTCTTTATCCCTGCTTTATTTCTGATTTCAATTAATATATATTCAACTGTTTCATCTTTTAAATATTTCAGTATTAAAATATATATTCCAAAGAAAATAATAAATGAAAATACAAGTTTTATAAAACATCTATATTCCAATGTATTTATTATATTACTGAGCGGAAGTATTTTTACCCAAACTGAAAAAATCGAGGATATAACAAGCGCCAGAATATTTTTCCAATATAAAATCTTTGTAAATATTTTTCTTATATCATCTGATACAAAGAAAAACTGAACAGCCAATACCGCCATTTCAGCTATAAGAGTTCCGGTTGCTGCTCCTGCAGCACTATATTTCGGAATTAAAATTATATTTAATACAAGATCAGTTACTGCTCCGGCTATTTCTGAATAAAGTACGTATTTTTCTTTACCTTCCGGGACAAGAACCTGAAGTCCTGTAAGGTTAGAAATTCCTATCAAAAGTACCGTTGGCATAATTATCTGCATTGGAACAATTGATGGTTTATACTGATTCCCGGAAAGAAAATATATCCCCTCCTTCGCAAACAATATAAAATAAATCGTTATTGGTGCGGCCAAAAAAAGCACAAATTTTATTGCTTTTTCTGAAACATTTAGAAATTCTTCTTTCATTCCCTTTTCAATATAATAAGAAGCTCGCGGAAGCAAAACAGCTCCCAAACTTGTTACAAGCCCGAGTAAAACAACCTTTATTTTGACTGCGGCATTATAATATCCTACATCTGCGTCAGTTTTCATAATGCCAAGCATAACTGTATCAAGATTAGTATAAACAGTAGTTGCACATGCCATTGCAAAGAATACAACTACCACTTTGAAATGTCGTTTAAAATTATATCCATGACATTTCTTCATAAATATGTATTTCCGGGCATTTATAAAATTCAGAATGTTAGATGCTGATGCTGCAAATATGGAAATTGCTCCATATATAATATAATCAGATTGCTGATGTATCAGCAGAAACATAAAAGCAATTGAAACTGCCTTAAAAATAACACTTCTCAAAGTTATATATGTATATTGTTCAAGTGCTCTATACATCCATTCTATTCCAACCGCATTCAGCAGAATTGTAAGACTGACAATAAGGTACAAATTTTTTTCACGGTTCATCATTGGAATAAAAGCGACACATAAAAAAAACACAGCATACACTACTAAACACAGTAAAAGATTTATGATAAGCAATTCGTGAACAACCTTTGACAGTTCTTTTTTATTATCTCTCACCCTGGCACATGCCCTTATTCCATATGACGGAATACCAAGCTCTGCAAACATTGAAAAATATGTAACTACGGATAATGCCAGCTGCACCTTCCCAGAACCTGCAGGTCCCAGAATCCTTGCAATATATGGAAATGTTATAAATGGGAAAATAAAATTCGACATAGTAAGTATCGAATTCATTATAAAATTTTTCTTGATTGAAATCTTTGATGACATATTTTTTATCCGTTCATTCAGGCATTATCTGCCTTTTCTTCCGCTTACTTAAAACAATAAAATATATAATTGCAGGTGCCATCCAAAAGTACCTGACTCTTTTTCTGGTATTCATTTTATAAATTTTGGGATAATTTAATCTTAAATTTCTATCAAAGTCACGAACCTCGCGATAATTCTTTACCTTTGCATATTCACTTTCGAAGCACAATGTATAATAGCAATCCACCAGTGCAATCTCAATTGCCCTTTCAATATAATCTTTTACATCAGCATAACATTCCGGAAGATCTGCACTATATTTAAGTAATTTTTCTGTCACAGTTCTAAGCTGATCCCGACGCATCCACATATTTTTACCACTTGTGCTCTGCTCACCCATTCCGACACGGTATACATATAATGGCTCTTCATAAAACACAACCGTTTTTACATAAGGAAGAGGATACATAACATACTCATTATCTTCATAAAATACATGTTCTGTCAGTTTTATATTATGCTCCCGCAGAATTTTAGTTTTATAAATTATTGCATGAAAACCAAAAAATTTAATCTTTGTCAGAACACCTGTAAAATTTATTTCCTGTCCTGTTTTTATTCCATCATAATCTATCCATAATTTAAAAAGTTCTTCCTTTTGAGTGTCTTCATGATAAATTTTATATGGATTTATTATCAGATCAGAATTGCATTTTTTTAAATCACCCAATATTCTATCTAAATTTTCAGTTACGACCCAGTCGTCACCATCTATCCATTTAAAATATCTTCCCGAAGCGTACTTTATTGCGCAGTTGAAAACCGACCCATGCCCGCCATTTTCTTTATTTACAAGTTTTATCTTAGTTCCATATTTATTAATATATTTCTCTGCAATTTCACATGTATTATCAGACGAGCCGTCATTTATAATTATAATTTCATAATTATCTCTATTCACACTGAGAATCGAATCTAACAGCTTATTCATTGTTTTAGATATATTATATGCAGAAACGATTATACTTAAATCTATTTCCATTTATCCTCTCCCTTATAGCAGTACAGATGTATATCCGGAATTTTTTCATCTGATTACTCCCGGATTCTTTCTTTTTTATTCTATAAACAAATAGACTGCCATAAATTCCTTTTACTTCTTCTTATCCCATATTTATGAAAATTTTTTAATTTAGCCAATTTATTATATGAATCAAATTTCATAAACATTTCAACTATTTCCCGATTTCTTTCAGTCATTTTTATGTTCTTTAACTCCTGAGTCTGTACTACAAATGCGTGTATTCTGATTTTTGTTTTACCAATATGTGAAAAAGTAATAAGAAAATATACATATTCAAGATTTTTCTTTATTCCGATATCCTTTTCTGATCCCAATGTATTATTTTCATGTTGCCTGTAGAGAGAAAGTTTTTCATTCAAATATAATAATTTATCATTTGCTGCTGCAATCAGTGCTATCCACCAGTCATGCCATTCAATATTACCAGCATTTTTATATTTTAATGCTTCATCACGTAGTGCCCTGTTAAAAAGCGTTGTACATCCTGCGACCACATTCTGACATATTAAATATGGGAAACTCAGATGTTTCGTATCAAGCCTATTAACATATACAAACGATTCATCCAAAACATTCAAGTCTTTATCAACTACTTTCATATCTGAAAAAGCAAGTGTCGGTATTGAACCGTCAGTTTCATTTTTTTTCACAAGTTTCATTAATTTTTCCATCTTTTCAGGAAGCCATACATCGTCCTGATCCGAAAACATATAATATTCATTTTCAACTTTATGCAGCATATATAAAAAATTTTTTTGAGCCGCGCCCGTTGGTGCTCCATCCAGAATCTCAATCTTATCTGGATATTTTTCACTATATTCATGTAAAATATCAACTGTTCTATCACTTGAACCATCATCATGTATATATATTTTAAAATCGTTATATGTCTGCTTTAGAATAGAATCCAATTGCTCAGGCAGATATTTTTCTCCATTATATGTTGCAAGTAAAACTGCAATCATCTTTTTGTTCCTCCTGATAATTCCATGCTCATTATGATACTTTCCTGCTCTCATCATGCTGAACATGTGAATTTTTTAGCCATTCGATAAAGAGTTCATATATTTAAAACAAAAATCCCTTACATTTTAAGCATAAATATCTTAGTTTTAATATTTATTAAATAAAATCGAAATTTTAAAAAATAATGTACTCATAAAATGTTCCCTTTTAAATTTTAAATCAAAAATAAGACTAAGCTTGCTTTTAAAATTTTTCTTATAATCAGCACATTTTTTCAAAAATACAAAATCCTGACGTGATAATTTTTCAGAATATCCTGTAAGAAAATCCTTTCCCGGATTTGTATAAACTGATTTCTGTTTAAAAAATGTTTTTACCCTTTTATATCTTCCCGATAAAAGTTTTCCATCCGAAGACGCATTGTTTTCATATCTTATGTGATAAAAAAGAGGTTCTTCAATATAGTATATTTTTCCGAAAAAATAGCATAAAACTCCAACCCAGTAGTCATGTGCTATTTCTTCAGATGGTTTATACATCTTTACCAGACGCATTGCCTCTGTATTCCAGACCATACCACACCCTTGAAAATATTCCTGAGCTATCGCCATCTTATGGCTTCCCGGCATTGGATATCTATATTGCTGTTCCTTTCTGACAGCAAGATTTCTATCTGTACATACACTGTTACAATGGACAAGTTTTGCACCATGATAATCTGAATCTGATTCTATTTTCTCTATACATTTTATTAATTTTTCCGGAAGCCATACATCATCCTGATCTGAAAAACAATAATAATCATACTCTTCTGCCATAAATAAAAGTTCAATAAAGCTTCTTTTCCAGCCTATATTTTCGCAAAATACAACTCTCACTCTATCAAAGTAGTCTTCCTGTATTTTTAAAAGTGCTGTTCTGGTATCCTGTTTTGAGCCATCATCTCTTATTAATATATTAACTTCAACATCTTTTTGATTTAAGATGCTTTCAACCTGTCTTCTTATCAAATCTCTGCCATTATAAGTCGAAAGCAATACCTGCACTTTTTTCATAAAACAAACTTCCTATATATTATAATATTCATATTATTTTTTTTCTTTGACATACTCAATTGCCGGATGAAATACAAGCCCCTTAAATGCACTTGAAATAATTATTCCGATTTTTTTACATTTCTTTTCCGGAGACTTAACAACTACAGAACATACATGGTAAATATCCTTTAAAATCCAATATATCCACCCCATGATACCTTCTCTTCTATAAATATAAACTTCATTTCTATAAGCATATCTGTATCTTTCAAGTTTTTCCGGCATATCACTACATATATCCGAGCCACAATTATTCATGCATTTATGAATTACAACACTTCTATTAACCAGATAGCACGGATATTTCATTGATATCCGTCTTGTGTATTCAAGATCATCTGCCCATATAAAAAATTCTTTAATAGGAAGTCCTACATCTTTTATAACATCGGAACGAATAAAACATGATACAAATGTTGCCATTTGTATTCTTTGAACATTAACATTAAAATCACGAACCTTTTCTATAAGATTTTTCTTTTGAATATTCATCTTACATATAGACATATCTTTCCATAAAACCTTACCTGATAAAAATCCAAAATTATCGTTAAGTTTATCCGCAACTTTCATAAGTATATGAAGTGCATTCTTCTGCGGCATTGCATCATCATCCATCAGCCAGACATATTTATATCCACTTTCAACTGCCTTTTTTACTCCATACTGGAATCCGCCCGCACCACCAAGATTTGCCCCTGTGTTATAATAAAATACATTTTTATTATCAACAAAATTTTTAATATAATCTTTTGTCCCATCATCACTTGCATTATCTATAATAAGAATATCCACGTCCTTACAGCTTTGTTTTTTTAAACATATGATATTTTCATAAAGCAGTTCTTTTCTGTTATATGTAACAACGATTGCCGCAACTTTTTTCAAAAATTTTTCCCTCTATATTTTCAATTTACCATATTCATCATGATTTTATTCTTCAATTTATGAGTTTTACCATAACTGCTCATCAGCAGCTCTTCTTCGGCTTCTTATTAAAAAACTTAGCCATTATAAACGTGAAACCTTTTTTGAAAATATTTATATGTTCCATATATTCAAAAGGGAATTCATAAATATCCTTCTTTTTTATATTTCCTGTTTCTATCTGATATTGCAGCCACACATTAAAAAGTCTTTCACTGACACGTCCTGGAAATCTTTTTTCAAATGGAGTCATTATTGCCGCGTTTTTTTCATTCACATTCAACTCATCAGCAAGTTTAAAGAGAATATCAAATAGCCATTCTGAATATTCATCCAGCAAATCTTTTCTAAGTATCATCATATTGAACATATATCCCCATGTTCTTTTCATTGCCGTATTGTACGCATTTTTATATTCAGGATACTTTTCAAACAGAATATCTCTGGCTGTATTTAATTCTTCTTCATGATGGTTATGTGCATAATGCTGTTCAAGTGTTTCTATATAATAATGGCGTTTTTTCGGTACAATTACACTATGAGTTTCAATAATCGGTTTTAATTCACTATATGTCAGAACTCTTTCAAATCCAGCATTTCCCTCTGTTTTTTTTCTCCCTTTAAAATGCCGTCTATAATGCACAAGTCCTATATAATCTGCCGAAAGATTCTTCCATGCCCAATAAAGACCTGTCAATTCACAAAATTGTGGATTTCTCTCTGATATATTTTCACCTGTATCATCTCTTTGAAAATCTGACATCTCCATGGCTTTATTTTTATCCTGTACTGCGGCTCCAACATGAAGCGGAATATACATTTTATCGTTTGGCATCTCATATTTTTTATGTGATGCAACAACCACCCAGACTCTTGCGTGCCTTGCATAATCTTCATTTATAAATTCTGATACTGCTTTTTTATCTTCCACGAAATACCCTCTTAAATTTTATATTAAAATGACAAATACTTCTTTATATCTCTTCACCACTTTATATCTCTTTACCACTTAAATTAAAATGTTTTTCCTCAATAACATTTCCATTTTCATCATATTTTCTCACTATTTTTGCAATACCTTCTTTATTCTCAACTGGATTTTCATTTACATCATAATATGTATCTTCTATAGGATTTCCCTGTGCGTCATATTTTCTCTTCATCTCTGCATATCCGTCTGAGGTAATACATATTTTCATATCCCGTCCAAGATATCTGTAAATCACACACTCACCAATTTCATTATAACCAAAACTGCATCCATATTGCCCGGATGTTGCAGGCTTATTATGACCTTCCTGATCATAATAAGCTTCTGATGAACTTCTGTTATGTGAATCATATTTATATACAACTTCAGAATATTGTCCCCAGTTCATTGCCTCTTTTTCTTTATTATCATAATAATCGATTTTTTTTACATTGCCATATTTATCATATTGCTTTTTCATCATTGCATATCCGGCATCCACATTTACAAGTATGCCATCAAGATCATAATATGACTCACTTATCATCTGCCCCTTCTCATTATATGTACGCTTTATCTCAGCATATCCATAAGTTGTAACAACTTTATCACCATTTTTATCATAATGTAAAACGTCAACCACATTTCCATTTTTATCATACTTAAATTTTGTAGCTGCCACATTACTGCTTAGTGTTAAAGCTTTGCCATCCTGCCCATAGTAACTTTCTTCTACAAGCTGATTTTCTTTATTAAATGTACGATGTATTTCAGCATATTGATTCCACAGAAGAGCCGGTTTCCCATTTGTATCATAATATTTTATTACAATTGAATTATTATTTTCATCATTTTTTTTCTTGATCAGAAATACACCATCACGTCCGAGAATTTTCTCTTTATTCTTTCCGTATCTCTCTTCACTTATCTGCTGATGCTTATCATTATATGTCCATTTTAGTGCTGCATAATGTCCATTAATCAGTACAGGTTTTGAATCTGCATCATAATAACGTTCTTCTGTTACATCGCCATCTGCAGAATAATCATCTTCCTTTATTGAATATCCTGTGGAAAATGTAAATGCCTCTCCTGTATTTTTAAAATATTCCTGACGAATTATATGACCTTTATCATCATATTTATTGTGAATTCTTGCATATCCTTCGCCTATTGCCACAGGCTGAGAATTTCCATCTATATATGTTATATCGCTTTTGTTCCCGGCATCGTCATATTCATATATGTGACCACATTCACCAGATGAAAGGCTGATAGATTTACCATCGGTGCTATAATACATTTCCTTTATTACTCTGCCATTCATATCATATGTCATATCTATAGCAAAATATCCGTTACTGCATATCACTGGCTGTCCTGCTGTTCCATAATATTCATCACGTACAACAAGTCCCTGTCCGTTAAATACCTTTTTTTCCTCTGCATATCCGCCATTTATATTCATCAGTTCGCCATCTTTGCCCAAAAACTTTGTATCGTTAATATTTCGATTTTCATCATAACCATACTCTCTTGCATACTCTCCTGAAGGAAGAGCAATCGGCTCAGATTTTTTCCCGTAATAGCTTTCACTGATTATATTATTATTTCCATTAAACGTTCTGTGAATCTCTGCATATCCCGCTGTTGAAATTATCGGATTGCCTTTTGCATCTATACTTCTTTGAAATATACGATTTCCTGATTTGTCATATTTATATTCATATCCATAACTTCCATCCTGTACAGCAATTGGTTTCCCATCTATACCAAAGTATGTCTGACTTATAATCTGCTTTCTCAAATTATATGAAAAATGTGTTTCAGCAAATCCGCCCGCGATAATTATAGGTTTATTATCTTCTCCAAAATATCTGTTAGTCTTTACATTTCCGGCTTTGTCATACTCATATTCAATCGCAGAATATCCCTCTTTTACAATAACAGGTTTTCCTGTAAGGTCATAATATTCATCACGAATCCGACGGTGTTTTTTATCATATGTAGTATGAACATCATAATCAGGTGTAACCTGATATTCTATTCTGCCGACAACTATTGAATCATTTATTTCAGGAAGGCACTTAAATTCCACGTTCTGATAATTACCTGATATAAATGGGAGTTCAACAACACATCCGCCCTTTTCATCAAACTGATTTGCCTTAACCTCCAATGTCACAATGGTTTTCTGCCCCACATATGCATAAACACCAATATTGCAGATTGTTGCATTTTCATCCCTTTTTAATACATCAGGAGAAACAGTCAGCCAGAAACGTATTGTATATCTTCCGGCATACAGATTTACATAAGGCCCACATCCGATTTTGTTTCCATTTGCAAGAACAAGATTTCCATTATCTAATGAAATACTGTTAAGTGCTGCCAGATTTGCAAGATCTACCGGATATACAGCTGTACAATACGCCGTAAGATGGTATCCTGCTTTCTTCAAAGCATATATAACTTTTTTGTCATCTGTATATATCGCAGTTTTTTCTGAAATTGGGCAATATAAAAATCCACTATTCAAAAAAATCTGAGAATTATCATCCAATGATACAATTTCTGTAATATTTCTTTTTCTGGCAAGATCATCACCAGACAAAACAGATCTTGTTATATTTCCAAAACATCTCAGATATAGTTCAGGCATATTCGCAGCATATATTTTACCGGAAGCTGCATTTTCAATCACCTGCATTGCCTTTGATTCTGCCACAATTTCCTCAGAATACTCAGGCATTTTCGTTAAACCATGGCAGAATTCATTACCTTTAATAAATACAAAAACAATAATCAAAATCGCCACAGACACAGGCAAAATATGAAACACTCCACTAAATCTTTTTCCTTGATTTTCATTATTTTTTGCGGCATTTTCTATATCACCTTCTGCGATGCTTTCTGTAACATTCTTTGTTCCACTTTCTATATCATCTTCTGCATCTCTTTCTGTGATAGATCGGA
>OBMA010001749.1_pt1 | contig 13112 bp, 9 predicted proteins | sample 1539141 | NCBI WGS metagenome assembly OBMA01 (sample SAMEA3991484, study PRJEB22521) | metagenome | biome: anthropogenic terrestrial biome; feature: sewage plant; material: raw primary sludge | place: Sweden | collected 2012-09-26 | reverse complement strand
GGGTGAACGGCCTATCGGCGACTGATCAATATCTATTACTTTATCCAGTTTTTCAAATCCTGTTATTTCATCATGTTCTCCAGGTTTCACCCTGGCACGGTTCAAATCCCTGAGCAGCCTTTTCTTAAGGATTTCATTTATAAGTGAGCTTTTTCCGGAGCCGGAAACGCCTGTAACTACTGTAAATACGCCCAAAGGTATCTTAACATCTATATTCTTAAGGTTATGTTCTCTTGCTCCCTTTATTACTATCCAGTCAGTCGGAGTTCTTCTTACTGACGGCACAGGTATTTCAAGTTTGTGCGATAAATACTGTCCTGTCACAGATGCCTCATTTTTCATAAGTTCATCGGCTGTACCTACCGCAACAATCTCTCCACCGTTTCTTCCGGCTCCCGGTCCGATATCCACAATCATATCTGCTGCACGCATGGTATCTTCATCATGTTCTACAACAATCAAAGTATTTCCAAGGCTCTGAAGATTTTTCAATGACTCTATCAGTCTGCTGTTATCACGCTGATGAAGTCCTATTGACGGCTCATCCAGAATATAAGTAACTCCGACAAGTCCTGAACCTATCTGTGTAGCAAGCCTTATTCTCTGTGCCTCTCCACCAGAAAGCGTAGCTGTAGCACGGCTAAGCGTCAAATAGTTAAGTCCTACATTTGACATGAATTTCAGCCTTGAATCTATTTCCTTTAAAATGTCATTTCCTATCATGCGCTGTCTGTCACTGAGTTCTATTTTTTCTATATAGTCTTTCAGATTATCAACTGACATTTCTGTCATATCAAAAATGTTTTTATCTCCGACTGTGACAGCCAGTGATGATGGTTTAAGCCTTTTTCCATGACATTCTTCGCACGGAATAAAAGTCATAAACGACTCATAATCTTCCTTTGCCGAAGCTGAACCGGTCATTCTGTATCTGTCGTCTACATTTTTCAGGACACCTTCAAACGGATGTCTGAATACATTTTTGCTGCTTCTTGTACTTTGATAATGGATTTCGATAATTTCACCATGTGTTCCATTTATAATTACATCTTTAGCCTTGTCGGAAAGATTGCAGAATGGCGTATCCAGAGAAAACCCGTATTTAACTGAAAGTGCAGCGAGAACGGCGTGTGTAAAGCTCTTGGTATCCTGACTTGACTGCCATCCCGGAACAGCAAAGATTCCTTCATTCAGTGTCCTTGACTTATCAGGAATTATAAGGTCTATATCAAATTTTTGTTTATATCCTATTCCCGTACATGCAGGGCACGCTCCAAATGGATTATTAAATGAAAATGAACGCGGTTCTATTTCCTCTATGGATATTCCACAATACGGGCATGCAAAACTATCAGAAAATGTGAGAACTTTATCTCCTATTACATCTATCTTGACAACACCATCTGACTGTTTCATAGCGGTTTCAAGCGAGCCTGACAGGCGATTATCCATGCCATCCTTTATAACAAGTCTGTCAACAACTATGTCAATATCATGTTTTTTATTTTTTTCGAGTTTGATCTCTTCATCCAGTGTATATGTATTCCCGTCAACAATAACTCGCACAAATCCTGACTTTTTTGCTTTTTCAAAAACTTTTTCATACATACCCTTGCGTCCGCTTACAACTGGCGCGAGTACCTGAAACTTCGTTTTCTCAGGAAGTTTTTTTATTATTCCTACCATCTGATCTACTGTCTGTCTTTCAATAACACGTCCGCAATTTGGACAATGTGGGATTCCTACACGTGCATAAAGCAGTCTGAGATAATCATATATTTCAGTAACTGTGCCTACAGTGGAACGTGGGTTCCTATTTGTAGTTTTCTGATCTATTGAAATTGCCGGTGAAAGTCCTTCTATTTTATCAACATCAGGCTTATCTGCCTGCCCGAGAAACATTCTGGCATAGCTTGAAAGTGATTCAATATACCGTCTTTGACCTTCTGCGTAGATGGTATCAAATGCCAGAGAAGACTTGCCGGAACCAGACAATCCTGTAAAAACTATAAATTTGTTTCTTGGGAGTTTTAAATCTACATTTTTCAGATTATGTTCCCTTGCGCCTTTAATTGTAATATATTTTATTTCATCCATAATAGACGTTACACTTTCTTTTATTTTCTGCATGAGTCCGCTATAGTTTTTTCATAGCTTGTTATTTATCATAATCTCTGAGCTTTACTTTCATTTCTATTATTTCATCACGAAGAATTGCTGCCAGTTCAAAATTCAGGTCTGTTGCTGCCTGATTCATTTTCTTTGTAATTCTCTCTATCTCTTTCTTAATCTCTTTCTTATTCATAAGATCAATATCTTTGCTTATACGCTGACCATTTTCAGTTTTTCTTTCTTCTGTTCCTGTCGATATAAGATCTCTTACAGCCTTTTTTATTGTTTGCGGGGTAATTCCGTGTTCTTCATTATATTTCTGCTGTATTATACGTCTGCGTTTTGTTTCATCTATTGCCACTTTCATCGAGTCAGTAATAGTATTTGCATACATTATTACATGTCCGTCAACATTTCTTGCCGCTCTTCCGACAGTCTGCACAAGAGATGTTGCTGAACGCAAAAAGCCTTCTTTATCAGCATCAAGTATTGCAACAAGCGTAATCTCTGGTATATCTAGTCCTTCTCTAAGCAGGTTTATACCTACCAGAACGTCAAATACTCCAAGTCTCAAATCTCTTACTATTTCCATCCTTTCCATAGTATCTATATCGGAATGAAGATATTTGACTTTCACATCAAGTCCTCTCAGATAGTCTGTAAGTTCTTCTGCCATACGTTTTGTAAGTGTTGTAACAAGAATTTTATTCTTTTTTTCTGTTTCCTTTTTTATTTCATTATAAAGATCGTCAACCTGTCCTTCCACAGGACGCACTTCTATCGGAGGATCGAGAAGTCCTGTCGGTCTTATAACCTGTTCAAGTCTGTTTTCTTCATGTTCTTTTTCATAAACTCCCGGAGTTGCCGAAACATACATAATTTTATCTACACGTTTTTCAAATTCAGAAAAATCCAATGGGCGGTTATCCATAGCTGACGGCAGACGAAAACCATAATCTATGAGAGTCTGTTTTCTCTGTTTATTCCCACCATACATTCCTCTTACCTGAGGAAGTGTTATATGCGATTCATCTACAATTAAAAGATAATCATCGCCAAAAAAATCCATCAGAGTACTTGGCGGTTCTCCCGGTTTACCACCGGTCAAAATTCTCGTGTAATTTTCTATTCCCGGGCAAAATCCTGTTTCCCGAAGCATCTCTTCGTCAAAGTCAGTCCGTTCCTCAATTCTCTGTGCCTCAAGCAGTTTGTCATGTGCCTTGAACCATTTAACACGTTCTTTTTTTTCAGCATCTATCTCTGCAATTGCATTTTCAATTTTATCAGGCTGAACTACATAATATGATGCAGGGAAAAGGCATTCAAAATTGACATCCCTTTTGATTTCTCCCGTAACAGGATCAAACTCAGACAGGCGATCAATTTCATCCCCAAAAAATTCTACCCGCAATGCTTCATCATCTTTATTAGCGGGAATAATATCCACAACATCCCCTTTTACACGAAATGTTGCACGATGAAAATCCATATCATTTCTGGCAAATTGCATATTTACAAGCTGCTCAATCAGTGCATCCCTGTCAATCTGCATTCCCGGTCTAAGTGAAAGCATCATTGATTTATAATCTTCAGGATTTCCTATTCCATATATACACGAAACAGAAGAAACTACTATAACATCTTTCTTTTCTATAAGAGAAGCAGTCGCACTATGGCGGAGCTTGTCTATTTCATCATTTACGGCCGAGTCTTTTGCTATATATTGATCCGTCTGCGGCATATAAGCTTCAGGCTGATAATAATCATAGTATGAAACAAAATACTCAACAGCATTTTCGGGGAAAAATGATTTCATTTCGCCATAAAGCTGTGCTGCCAGAGTTTTATTATGTGAAATAATAAGTGTTGGTTTTCCCAAAGCTTTTATTACATTTGCCATTGTAAATGTTTTACCGGATCCCGTTACCCCAAGAAGAGTCTGATGTTTCTTACCATTTTTATATCCATTTACCAATCCATCTATTGCCATTGGCTGGTCTCCGGTCGGTTCATATGAGGATACCAATTTGAAATCTGCCATTTCGAATTCTCCCAGTTTGTGTAGTTTCTTTGTATTGTAAGTAAAACCCGACAGATTACTCTGCCGGGTTTACTGATTTATTTATCATTTTATATCTTACAGTAAAGTACTTCCGCTGACATTTTTGGAACTGTGCATGTAAGTACATTATTCTGAACCATATACATATAATCATCGGTTGAAAACCCGCTTTCATCTGTCAGTATAATACGCTTCATCGATCGATTGTTATGAACACCAAGTTCCCGCACATGCAGCTTCACCTCATGATCTTCATAGTCATTATTTATTATAACTGCAACGGCTTCATCTTCGTTAAATCTTCCATAAGCAATAAGTTTCTGCTGACCATGCAGAAATTTAAGTGAACCCGTAACAAGAGACTGATGTTCTTTATGAATTCTTATCAGACTACGATGAAATTCTATCATTTGTCTGTCTTCATGTCCCCATGGATATGTCCTTCGCGAATCCGGGTCGGTCCATCCACACACTCCAGCCTCATCACCATAATAAATTGTAGGCGCACCCGGCCATGTCATTTGAAATACAACTGCCATTCTCATCAGATTTTTATCTGTATTTTCATCTGCCGCCTGCGACCCGAGTGTATTTATACGCCCTACGCGATGATTAGTTCTTGTAAGAAATCTGGAATGATCATGATTTGAAAGTTCATTCATTGCAACATACAATGAATCATACATAAAATATGCCATATAATTACGGATAGAGCCTACAAATACATCTGCATTTCCAAGAAAATCACCGCGGAATTCATCACTATGTTTCTCCAGTCCTGTCAGGAACCATGTAATAGGTTCCATAAATGCTCCATAGTTCATTATCGTATCCCATTGATCACCCTGAAGCCATGCTTTCGGATTTCCATAATGTTCTGCAAGAATAATTGCATCAGGATTTGCTTCTTTTACAGCATTTCTGAAATCTCTCCAGAATCTGTGATTATATTCCTCAGACATTCCAAGATCTGCAGCAACATCAAGTCTCCAGCCATCACAATTATATGGTGGTGAGACCCATTTTCGCCCTATATTTATAATATAATCATGAAGTTTTTCAGAGCCTTCATAGTTAAGTTTAGGAAGTGTATCATGTCCCCACCATCCATCATAATTTCCATTATATGGCCATGAGTTTTCATCATTGAATTTAAAGAAACTCCTATATGGACTCTCACTTGATACAAAAGCGCCCTTTTCATATTCCGAATTTTTTTCATAGATACATTCCTTATCAAGCCATTTATTGAATGAGCCGCAATGGTTAAATACTCCATCAAGAATTATCTTCATTCCTCGTTTATGAACTTCTTCTACAAGTTCTATAAACAATTTATTTGATGCCTCGAGATTTTCCTTATCAGTCACACGGCAAATATAACGTGACGCATTCTTATTTTCATTTTCTCCTTCACCAGACTTCAGGAGTTCTCCTTCATCCTTTACAATCTTTCCAAAATGAGGATCTATATAATCATAGTCCTGAATATCATATTTATGATTTGATGGTGAAACAAAAACAGGGTTCAAATATACAGCATCCACACCTAGATTCTTCAAATAATCCAGTTTGTAAATTACTCCCTGAAGATCTCCACCATAAAAATTTCCGACATCCATACTGTCCGGAGTTTTATTCCAGTCCTCTACATGCTGAACATGACTTCCAACATATGCGTATTCATCAGTCAGAACATCATTCGTTTTATCTCCATTACAGAACCGATCCACAAAAATCTGATAGAATACAGCTCCCTTGGCCCAATCAGGTGTTCTAAATCCAGGCACAACCATAAAATCATAGTCACTGTTTTCATCACGTATTGCGCCAAGTCTATTATATATTACAGAAAGTCTGCCAAGATGAATTTCAAAATAATATCTGATACACACTTTTACATCAGGTATAACCGCTTCATAATAGTCAAAAATAGAATCATGAGATGCAATCTTCATCTCAGTTCTCACACCATCATGTACAAGAACAACATCATCTGCATTGCTGTGCGCAGTACGAAAGCGTATTGTCAGATCATCTCCTATAAGAGGTTCCGCCGGAGACAAGAACCGTGGCGTGCCATCTGAAAATAAAGCTCCAAAGTTCAAAATCATAGTTGAACAAAATATATGCTGTATCAAACTGTAAGCAGCGTCGTCACGCACGATCATTCCTCCACAAAAATAGTTCTGTCATCCGTTTAATATTTATATTATAAAAAACTTGACAGAAAGCTTTTCTTTTTCTTTTCATAACTGCAAAACTTATATAATTTTAATACAAGTATTCTATTTAAACAAGTTTTTCCCATAAATGAAAGAGAGCAGCCACGCACGGCTGCTCTCTCGGAGAAGGTATTTTGTTACTTATGGGGTGTAGCAAAAAACTATATAATGTATTGGGGGGTTACAATTATGATTATACTCACCCCTCAAAAAATATCTTCCCAAACTTTTTTTTATTTTTCTGATTTTTTTGTAAATTCTGACGAGTGTTTCTTTTGCGCCTGTCATTTTTTGTATATTTTCTTGAATTTACATAAGTTATGTTGTGAATTTTTACAATATTCTTCTATCAGTATTACACTTCCTGACCTTTTTTAAATAATGCATCAAATTCTTCCCCATTGAGAGTTTCCTGTTCCAAAAGAAGTTTTGAAGATTCATGAAGTATGTCAATATTTGCTTCAATAATTTCACGTGCTTTCTTGTAGCACTCATCCATTATTTTTTTAACCTCTTCATCTATATCTGATGCTATTTTTTCACTATAGCTCCTTGTATGTCCTATTTCACGGCCAATAAACACCTCATCGTCATCACTTGGTTCATAATTTATGAGTCCCAATTTATCAGAAAAACCATATTTTACAACCATGGCGCGTGCATACCGTGAAGCTTCTTTTATGTCCTGTGAAGCACCCGTTGTGATATCATCAAAAATAATTTCTTCTGCAATTCTTCCTCCAAGACTGACTTCTATCTGCTGCATCATTTTTGTTTTGGTCATAAAAACATTATCATTTTCCGGAAGAGGCATAGTATATCCTGCAGCTCCAATCCCTGTCGGAATGATTGAAATTCTATATACTTTATCCATCTTTGATAATTCATGAAAAAGAATCGCATGACCCGATTCATGATAAGCTGTAATTTTTCTTTCTGATTCAGGTACAACACGTGATCTCTTCTCTGTTCCAATTCCAACTTTAATAAATGCTGAATCTATATCTTCCTTAGATATGTAAAGCCGGTTATTTCTCGCTGCCAATATTGCAGATTCATTCATAAGGTTTTCAATATCTGCACCAGAAAATCCAGCTGTTGTACGGGCGATTTCATGTAGATCTACATTGTCAGCAAGCGGTTTTTTCTTAGTATGTATTTTTAATATTTCTTCTCTTCCACGTATATCAGGTCTTCCGACTGCAACTTTTCTGTCAAAACGTCCCGGTCTCAAAATCGCAGGATCCAGAATGTCAATACGATTAGTAGCCGCCATAACTATTATACCCGTATTTACCGCCATTCCATCCATCTCTACAAGAAGCTGATTCAGAGTCTGTTCACGTTCGTCATGTCCTCCGCCAAGTCCCGAACCTCTTCTTCTTGCAACTGCATCTATCTCATCTATAAATATAATACATGGTTCACATTTCTTGGCTTCTTCAAAAAGATCCCTGACTCTTGCCGCACCGACTCCTACAAACATTTCAACAAAATCAGATCCTGATATTGAAAAGAACGGAACTCCGGCTTCACCAGACACTGCCTTTGCAAGCAGTGTTTTTCCCGTTCCCGGAGGACCAACGAGAATTACTCCCTTAGGTATATGTGCTCCTACTTTTAAATACTTAGCAGGATCTTTCAAAAAATCAACAATCTGTGCAAGTTCTTCTTTTTCCTCTTCAAGTCCTGCAACATCCTTAAATCCAAAAGTACTGTTCATTTTACGCGCACGGCTCTTTCCAAAATTACTCAGTTGTCCAGCCTGTCCGCCGCCCATTGCAGATGCACGTCCAAATAAAATAAATATCAATGCTGCAAATAAAAGAACAGCAAATATATAAGGCAAAGCTTTTTCCCATACAGGCTGTCGCTGCACATCTGTAAGCGTCCACCTGATTGAGCTGTCATCTTTCAGAATTTTCTCTGTATCTTTAACATCTGATGTATAAAACTTTATATATGAACCATCTGCAAATGATACGAGGATTTTTCCTGTAGGAACCTCTTTATTTTGTATAACCTCAACACTTTTTACAGCGTTTCTTTTTAAATCTTTGACGAGATCCGCATTTGTGTACATTGCATTTACGTTTTGATTCATATTATTAAATATTATGCATACAGCAATTAACGCAATTACAATTATGATATAAATCCATATTCCACGTTTAGCTTTCTTTTCCATACCTTTTCTATATAGCCTTTCTATTTAGTGAATTTCCTTATTGATACATTTTGTTAATTCTCATCCCCAAATTTTTCAATCACGCCGATATATGAAAGGTTTCTATACCTTTGTGCATAATCAAGACCAAAGCCTACTATGAATTTATCCGGAACAGCAAACCCTGTCATATTCAGTTCAACTGGCACAACTCTTCTTTCAGGCTTATCAAGAAGTGTTATAACACTTAATGTTTTAGGTTTTCTACCCTTCATGATATCTACAACGTAGCTGAGTGTTCTTCCCGAATCCAAAATATCTTCCACAAGAATAACGTTCTTACCTTCTATTGATTCATCAAGATCCTTGTTAAACTTTACAATACCAGATGATTTTGTTCCATCTCCATAACTTGATACTGAAATAAAATCCATGGTCACAGGAACAGATATGTGTTTTGCAAGCTCACACATAAAGAACACACTGCCCTTTAAAATTCCAACAAGATGAACGCTCTCACCATTATAATCTTCACTTACTTTTTTACCCATTTCAGTGATTCTTTCTATTAATTTTTCATTTGAAATAAGTACACTGATCTCGTCCTTCATCTTTCTCCTCCATTTTATTATTTACAATATAATTTTTCACTGACCAGGCTGTTCATATGTCAATATCATTATTTTTTTTGTTTTCTCAGAAACCTTATATCTTTCACTCAAACGATACCCTACAATCCAGACTATTTCATTTCCATCTGCTACTACAGGTACATGTTCCCTTTCACATATATCTATCTTAAGATCTGTAAAAGCCTTTCTCAGTTTTTTCTGTCCACCAGCTTTTGTAATTACTATATAGTCTTCCGGTTCCATATTCCTGAGCTGCAAAGCATTTTTTATCTTATCACAATCAATCTGTTTCGTATAATTTTTTTTTAGAATTTCCAGATTTTCATCTGCATCCTGTACAATACATCTTAACCTGCCTGTTTTTCTCTCTTCGCAAAAGTTTATTTTTTCAAGAATAAGACTGTGATAGTTTTTTCTGGCAGAAATACCATATGGAAGATTTATTATACTTCCACTTCGTTTTCCTGTAAGTTCAAGAACTGCTTTTATATGTGCATTGGTTATATCCTTACGTCTTCCTGAAAGTAATTCGATAACTCTGAGTATTATTTCGCCCTGGACAATGATCAGTTCTTTTTCAAGATAATCAATTGATAAATCTATCCTGACCGCATTACTGTTATCTATCTGCAGCGGAAATTCTGCCGCTCTCTTTTTTATATCATCATCTAGAATCCGCATATTTTCAGCCATATCTGCAATATGCATTACAGCTCCATTATTTATTTCAGAAAGAACAGGTAATATTTCATGCCTTATCCGGTTTCTTGCATATTCCAATGAATCATTAGTCTTATCTTTTCGAAATGAAACACCTTTTTCTGAAAGATACTTTTCAATCTCACGCCTTGTATGAGACAAAAGCGGTCTTATAACATATCCTTTTTCAGGACTCATTCCACCCAGACCTGAAACAAGACTTCCTCGTGCCATCTGAAATATCACAGTTTCAGCCAGATCTTCAACATGATGTGCAACAGCAATTTTATTCATGCTTTCCGATACACGAACTTTTTCAAAAAATTCATAACGCAGTTTTCTGCCGGCTTCTTCCTCTGTCATTTTATGTTCATATGCATATTCCGGTACATTTTCATGAAGTACAAAACACCTGCATCCATTCTTTTCAGCAAGTGCTTTTACAAAGTTCTCATCTTCATCTGCATCTTTTCCACGGATTCCATGATTAACATGTACAACAGCCAGATGGTAATTTTCACTTTTCGAAAGGGAAGATAACATTTCAAAAAGCGCAACAGAATCTGCCCCACCTGATACACCAACAACAATTCCATCTCCTGGTTGCAGCAAGTTGTGTTCACTGATATATTCGAATGCTTTTCTCTCAAATTCCATCCTTTAAATACTCCTGTATTTTACGAAAAATAAAAAAGCGCCGCCTTTTTTCAAGGCAAGCGCATCTTCTTATTCATCTTCCTTCGGTTTAATTAAAATCTCGTCCGGATTGACAAGTCCCAATTTGTTCTTCGCTTCATCCTCAATATATTTGTTTGTCTGCATATATTTTGCTTTTTCTTTCAGGTTATCTGCTTCTTGTACAACAGCTTCCTTTTCAGATTTAAGTGTATTCTCAGTAACAGTAAGTTCAAGCTGCTGCTGATGCAGTTTTACCATCCTTACTCCGCATACACCCACTATCAAAACAGCAACAAAAGCAAACAGTACAATACTGAGCTTTGACTGCTGCAATCTTTTTTCAATTTTCCTTTTATGACTGCTCATGTTTGTTCTCCTAAACCTGACTGCACTACTTTTTATTCTAGCATGACGAATTTCTTTTGCAACTAGATTTTTATCAAATTATAACTTTTTTTCAATTACATATGATTCTATTTTCAGATTTTATTCTGATAATCTATCATTCAAAAATCTAAACAGTCAGGTACCTGAACATACTTTCCGCATCTTCTTTTTTTACTGCCTCTGTAACCTTTAAAATTTCAGCCTTTACAATTTTGTTTCCAAACGAAATTTCTATTATATCGCCTGCCTTTACTTCAAGCGATGCTCGTGCAACCTTATCATTTACCTTTACACGTCCGGCATCACAGGCATCATTTGCAACAGTACGACGTTTTATCATTCTTGAAACTTTCAGATATTTATCTAATCTCATACTTATACCTCCTGATTTTAAAAAAAGCCACGGAACACCGTGGCTTCTCTCATTCCGGATTTAGTTCAGAGAATCCTTGAATGCCTTACCGGCCTTAAACTTAGGAGCCTTAGATGCTGCAATTTCAATTGCTGCACCAGTGCTTGGGTTATGGCCTGTACGAGCTGCTCTCTCTGAAACATCAAATGTTCCAAATCCAACAAGTGAAACCTTATCACCCTTCTGAAGTGCTTCCTTGACTGAATCAACAAATGCGCTTAAAGCTTTCTCTGAATCTACCTTTGAAAGATTGCTTTTTTCTGCAATTGCTGCTACCAGTTCTGTTTTGTTCATTTTATCTTCCTCCTAAAATATCTATGCGTTTCAAAATACGCTTTTTCAGTTATATCGGGTTTAGCCCGCCATGTCAAGAAATTTGTATCTGTCATCAGATTTATTAAAAAATACAGACACTTTTTGCATAAAAATCATATATATTATATCTTCGGACTTCAATGATAACTTCTGGTTCATTATTATTTTGATTTTTTTTAATTTTCTATTTCAATAGTGTATCCTGATTCAAATACTTTCCCTGGTTCAAGTGCATTATCATAAAGACGTTCTTTTATATCACCTTTAAAATCTGATCCATCAGCCCTGCCAAACCATGGTTCTATACATACAAACGGTGCATTTTTCTTTGCCGGTGACCATATTCCAAAAAGCGGTGCATCAAATGAAACTGTCAAATATGCAATTTTTTCCTTATTGCAAAGACTTACACGATGTACTCCGGCTTTTTCAAAGATAAGTGCATCATGATCAAACATTTCTTCAGTTATCTGAACTGCTGAGTTATCTGTTTTTAAAATATCATGAGATGAAACAAGACCATTTTCATCAAGAAGTGAATATTTCAGATCGTTATCTGAGTCAAATACCAGATATTCATCTGTTTTCTTATCCTTGCCACTTGCCGGACACATAAATGCGGGATGTCCGCCTATCTGAAAATGAATTTCCTTATCATCTATATTTGTCACACGCCATGTTGTGATCACTTTGTAATGATCCAGAGTATATGTTATTTCGAGTTTAAATTTATAGGGATAGAGTTCAAGCATAGCTTCATTTGACTGAGCGGTAAATGTAATACTTTTCCCATCTTTTTGTTTTTTCATTTCAAAATCGGTATCTCGCATAAATCCATGCTGAGACATCGTAAAACTTTTGCCTTCAGCTGTAAATTTTTTATCTTTCAGACTTCCGACAATAGGGAAAAGAACAGGTGCTGTACGTTTCCAGTACTTCGGATCCGCATTCCAAAGATAATGTGCCCCATTTTCTTTATTCAAAATATCTATAAGTTCTGCTCCATGCTGACTTATTGTCACTTTAAGATTCATGTTTTCAAGATAAAATTTCTGCATTTTCCGTCCTCCGCTTTAAAACCCTTCAATTCTGCGTTTCTTTCGATTTTCCATTCTCAGGAGAGCACCTTCCCACTCTGCCTTTTCCACTTCGTTTTCAATTTTGATTCCATAAGGAACTTCTTTTGGATTTCCATTTTCATCAATACATACTTCTGTAAGATAGGCTCTGTTTATAACCTTTCGGACTCCATTTTCTACATCTTCGACATACGAATCAACTCTTACTTCCATAGATGTATGTCCGACATATGTGATTTTTCCGCGCACAACAACAATTTCATTGGCAAATGCGCCTTGTTTAAACTGAAGATTATCTACTACCGCTGTCGTTATCGGTCCTCCACAGTGCCTTGCCGCAACAA
>OBMA010001748.1_pt1 | contig 13114 bp, 14 predicted proteins | sample 1539141 | NCBI WGS metagenome assembly OBMA01 (sample SAMEA3991484, study PRJEB22521) | metagenome | biome: anthropogenic terrestrial biome; feature: sewage plant; material: raw primary sludge | place: Sweden | collected 2012-09-26 | reverse complement strand
ATAAAGAAATCATTTGAAGAGTTTATTGATAAAACAGAAAAGTTAGCAGTTTTATGTGCAGATAGTGAAGAGATAAGAAATTTAAACATAAAAAATGAGAATGTAGTATGGTACAGTATAAAAGATGAAAATGCAGATATATTTGCTAAAAATATAAGAATAGAAGATGGATATTCAGTTTATGAGGTAGTTAAAGATGGAATTAATATTGGTGAATTTAGATTAAGTATACCAGGTGAGCACAATATATCTAATTCATTGACAGTAATATATCTGTCACTAGAATTAGGTTGTAGCTTAGAATTTGTAAAAAATAAAATATATAATTTTAAGGGAGCAAATAGAAGATATCAAGTTATTTATGATAAAGGAATAAAAATAATAGATGACTATGCACATCATCCAACAGAAATAAAAGTAACAATAGAAGCAGCTAAGAAAAATGAAGGAAAAAAAGTAAACGTGATATTTCAACCACATAGATATAGTAGAACAAAATTCTTTTTAGATGATTTTGTAGAAGCATTAAAATTAGCTGATAAATTAATATTAATGCCAATATATTCCGCAGGAGAAGAAAATATATATGATATAACGTCAGAAAAATTAGCAGAAATGGTTGGAAAAGATGTTTTGGTATGCGAAAAAGAGGAAATTGAAGAGATAGTGAAGAATAATAAAGAATCAAATGAAATATTTATATTTATGGGAGCTGGAAGTGTTTCAAAAGTAGCCCATGATATAACAAATAAACTGTAAGGAGAGAAGCATGGAAATATTAGAAAATATAGAAATGAAGCCATACTCATATATGGAAATAGGTGGTAAAGCAAAAGAACTTATATTTATAGATAATAAAGAAGAACTGACAGATATTGTACCTAATAAAAAGAATTTCTTCTTAATTGGGAATGGAACAAACACTTTAATAAATGACGAATATTTGGATATGACATTTATATCTTTGAAGAAATTGAAGGATATCTCTGTTGAGCAAACTGAAAAAGATTATGATTTAGTTAGGATTGAAGCAGGCCTTGACTTTGATGAATTAATTGATTTTATGGAGGAAAGTGACTATACAGGTTTAGAAAATATAGCAGGAGTTCCAGGTTCAGTAGGTGGCCTAGTAAATATGAATGGCGGAGCATATGGGACTGAAATATTTGACTGTATTGAAGAAGTTGAGATATGTGATTTAGAAGGAAACATAAAAAAATATAAAAAAAATGAGTTAGAATTTCAATATAGAACAACTCAAATCAAAAAAAATAAATGGATTGTAGTTTCAGTTTTATTTAAATTCTATCGTGGATTTGATAAAGCGTGCGTTGAAGATAAAAAAGGACAAAGAGATCAAAAACATCCTTTAGAATTACCAAGTTTAGGAAGTACATTCAAAAATCCAGAAGGTCATTTTGCAGCAATGTTAATATCGGATGCGGGACTTAAGGAATTTAGAATAGGGAATATAATGGTATCTCCGAAACATCCTAATTTTATTGTTAATTTGGGTGATGGAAAGTTTCTTGATGTAATAGCAGTAGTTGAGCATGTTAAGAAAAAGGTCTTAGAAAAGTTTAATATTCAACTTGAAACAGAAATTATAATATTAAAGTAATAAAAAGAATTAAAAAAAAGAAAAAAAGAAAAAAAATCTTTAATTGAAAAAAAAACCAACTTAGTGTATAATGACACTATTAGGGTATATGGAGTTAAGAATGAAAAAATTTATAAAGTATATATTTGTATTGATTTCTTTAGGATTATTTTTGAATTTATGCATTTTAGGATTTAAAACTAAATACTTCAATGTAAATGAGATTTCTATAAAAGGTAAAAATGAAATCATAAAGAACGATATAGTTCAAAAATTAAATAGCATAAAAGGAAAGAATCTGATATACATAAATTCAAAGAAACTTGAGAAAAATCTCAAGTATGATCCGAGAGTTGAATCGGTTGATATCAAAAAGATATATCCTGATAAGTTAGTGATTGAGATAAATGAGAAAACTCCATATGTTTTTATTAGAAATAATGATAAATTCCATCTTGCAGATAAGAATCTTGTCATATATGGGAATATAGATGAAATTCAAAATGTAGATATTCCAATTGTAAATAATGACACGAATACAAAATTAGAAGATTTTAAAACAATCTTATCAAAAATAGAATATGAGGAATTATACAAAAGTATTTCAGAAATAAGAAAAAATGGAGTATATTATGAAGTTGTATTAAAGGATGGAGTTATAATAAGAACAGATAAATTAGTTGAAGAGAAAAAGTATGAGACCTCTTTTAAACTTTATAAGAAACTTAAGGATCAGCAAGCAATGGAATATATTGATATAAGGTACAAAGATGTAAATGTAAAACTTATTGGAACATTGAATGTAGCGCCAAAAATAGAACCAGAAGTTGTAGAAGTGCTAGTTAAGAAGCCAGCTGTTACAAAGTCAGTAGAAACAAAAAATAAAAAACAATAATAGATAAAGAATATGTGAAAATTGGAGGATAATTTATATGGAAGATTTCATGAACAGAGCCACGATTAAGGTAATAGGTGTCGGTGGAGCAGGTGGAAATGCAATTAATGACATGATAGAGAGCGGGATAAGTGGTGTTGACTTTGTTGCAGCAAACACAGATTCACAAGATTTAGAAATATCAAAAGCAAGTCACAAGATACACTTAGGAGAAAGAGCAACAAAAGGATTAGGAGCGGGAGCAGATCCTGAAAGAGCCAGAGAAGCCGCAGAAGAAGCAAAAGAAAAAATAAGACACATATTAGAAGGAACAGACATGTTGTTCATAACTGCAGGAATGGGTGGGGGAACAGGAACTGGGGCAGCCCCTATCATAGCGGAATTAGCTAAAGAAATAGGGATACTAACTGTTGGAATAGTTACAAAACCATTTTCTTTTGAAGGACCTCAAAGAAAGAAAAATGCTGAAACAGGAATAGAAAATTTGAGAAAACATGTAGATACATTAATTGCCATCCCAAATGATAAATTATTTGAACTACCAAATATGAATATCACTCTAATGAATGCATTTAAAGAAGCAAATAATATCTTAAGGGCAGGAGTAAAAGGGATATCTGAACTAATAACAAAACAAGGATATATAAATTTGGATTTTGCAGATATTAGAGCTATAATGAAAGATTCTGGAGTTGCTATGCTTGGATTTGGAGAAGCAGATGGAGAAAACAGAGCAATAATTGCTACAGAACAAGCTTTAAACAGTCCGTTACTGGAGAAATCAATAGAAGGTTCAAGAAAGATCTTACTAAACATAACTGGTGGACTAGATTTACAGTTAACAGAAATACAAGAAATATCAAATACAATAATAGAAAAAGCAGGTTCAGGAACAGCAAACTTAATATTTGGTACTGTAATTGATGAAGAAACGAATGGAATTAAAGTATCAATCGTTGCAACTGATTTCATTGATAAAAGAACATCAAATATAGGATTGATGTTTGGAAATGAATCGTCAACTGGTTCAACAACATCAACTCAAGAGAGTGGGAAATTAATTGATAGCACATCACAAGATGATGGCTTTGTAGTACCACCATTCTTTAATGAGCATGATTAAAAAGAGTGTTGAAATTGTCTTAGATAAATAAGACTTGATTTTGTTTAACAATTTTGTTAAAATAGATAGTACCCTGCTTTGCCGAATGTGATGCAAGGCTAAAAACCATAGGGAAGGAGAGACGAAATGACTAACTACGAAATTATGTTCATACTTTCTACTCAATTAACAGATGAAGAGAAGAAAGCAAATGTTACTTTAGTAGAAGAAACTCTAGCAAAATCTGGAGCGGAATCAGTTAGTACAGAAATCTGGGGAGATAGAAAATTAGCATATCCAATAGAGAAAAAAGAAAATGGATATTATGTATTGACTACTTTTCAAATGGATGGAACTAAGTTAACTGAAGTAGAAACTAAGTTAAACATTACAGAATCTATACTTAAGTATATGATAGTAAAGAATGACTAATCAAATTTTTAAAAAGGTTATAATATTATAACAAATAAAAGGAGAAATTTTTCAGAGGGGGAAAATTTTATGAATCAAGTTACATTAATTGGAAGGTTAACAAAAGATCCGGAATTGAAGTACACACAAGGAGGAAAAGCATTCTGTAAATTCAATATAGCAGTGACTAGAGAATTTAACAGAGATGAAGCTGATTTCATAGGATGTGTGGCTTGGGACAAAAGGGCAGAAACAATAGCAGAATATTTAAGAAAAGGTAGAAGAATTGCTATTCAAGGAAGATTAAACGTAAGAAGTTATGAACAAAATGGTGAGAACAAATGGATTACAGAAGTTATAGTTGATAAATTTGATTTTATTGACACTAACTCGAATTCGACTGGTGGAAATTATACGCCTCAAAGTGGAACAACTTCTAATAATCAAGGTATTGAAGCAACTTCGTCTACAGAAGATAATGAAGAAATAATCGATGACGATGATTTCCCATTTTAGGGAAAATAATTAGGAGGTGGACATGAAACAAGCTACAGAATTTAAAAGAAGAAAAAGAAGACCAAAAGTTAAGTTCAAAATAGAAGATATAAATTATAAAAATGTTGATTTATTAAAGAATTTTATGAATGACAAAGGTAAAATATCTCCAGCAAGAGTAACTGGACTTGATGCAAAAATTCAAAGAAAAATAGCAAAAGCTATAAAAAGATCTAGACAAATAGCTTTAATGCCATATACAAAAATAGAAAAATAGAACAAAATAAAAAGGATGACTATGTTATCCTTTTTTGTTATAATAGATTAAGAAACCAAAAAAAGGAGGAATTACTATGCAATATACAAAATTAATCTTAGTTTTAATTTTTTCTTTGCTTTTGTTTTCATGTAATTCCAAAACAAAAGATAGAGAAGTACAAGAAAAACCGAAGAGTCAAGAGCAAGTAAAAGCTGAAGCTAAAGATACTCATATTTATAAAAGTAAACTAATTGAAGAACTTAGAGAAAAAATGCTAGAATTTACTGATGCTAAATCTGTTGAAATAAGCGATTCTGAGAATCTAATATTTGAAGGTAAGAACTACTATTTTATAAAAATAAACGATACAGAAAAATATTCTTATCTTATAAATTACTCGGGTTTTAATGTAGAGGGAATGTTATTACGTGTAAATAAAGTAGAAGAAGACAATATGAAAATGATTGAAAAACTAGCAGTAATATTAATTCAATTATCTGATGATAGAATAGATGAAGAACATGCAAGGGCTGTATATATTGATCTTTTAGTAAAATTAGGAGATAATACAGGAAGTAAAGTTACATTAGAAAATGGAATAAACTATGGAATATCAGTGAATAAAAAAGAAGAGTTAGTATTTTTAATACAATAAAGTATAAAAGGTCAACACCCTACATTGGACGTTGACCTTTTAATTTGCATTAGATATACCACATATAATAGTCTTCATCTGCTTTTTGAACTATTCTTCCAGGGATTCCAACAGCAACACTATTTTTTGGAATATCCTTTAAAATAACTGAATTGGCACCTATTTTAGAATCCTCCCCAATCGTAATATTTCCTAATATTTTTGCACCTGCACCCACCGTGACATTATTTTCAAGTGTAGGGTGTCTCTTTGTTTTCGTTGAGGTAACACCTCCTAGTGTGACACCGTGGAATATTATACAGTTATCTCCAATAATTGCAGTTTCTCCAACAACAATTCCCATGCCATGATCAAAGAAAACTTTTTTTCCTACTTTTGCGCCAGGGTGGATTTCAATACCTGTCATAAATCTAGCGAACTGTGATACAAGTCTAGCTATAAAAAATATCTTGTATTTATAGAAAAAGCTACTTATTTTATAATATATGACAGATTGTAATGATGGATACAGGAAAAAAACTTCAAATTTACTCTTTGCGGCGGGGTCTTTCTCCATTATATTTTCTATTTCATTATTTAGCCATTTAAAAATAGCACTCACCTCTTACTCTATTCTTTGTATTAATTAACTATTTGAACATATCTGTAGAAAGATATTTCTCACCACCATCTGGAGAAATAGTTAGTACAGTTTTACCTTTACCTAATCTTTTTGCTACTTCATATGCAGCAGCAATAGCTGCTCCAGAAGAAATTCCTAAAAATAGACCCTCTTCTTTACTCATTCTATTACCAAATTCAAAAGATTTCTCATTAGAGATTTGAATAATTTCATCAACAATATTACCATCGTATACACCCGGTATGAACCCTGCACCAATTCCTTGAATAACATGTTTACCAGGAGCACCACCAGATAAAACGGCAGATGCCTCAGGTTCAACTGCTATAATTTTGACATCAGATAATTTTTCTTTCAATTTCTTCCCTACTCCAACTATAGTTCCACTTGTTCCAACACCAGCAATAAAAGCATCTAGAGATGGAAAATCTGCTAAGATTTCTTCAGCAGTTGTATCATAGTGTTTCTGAGGGTTAGCATAGTTATTAAACTGTTGTGGTAAAAAATAATTAGAGTTTTCTGAAGCAAGTCTCTCTGCTTCTTCAATTGCACCTTTCATTCCTTTAGCCCCTTCGGTTAATATAAGTTCTGCACCAAATGCTTTTAGTATATTTCTTCTCTCAACACTCATCGTTTCAGGCATTGTAATGACTACTTTGTATCCTTTAGTTCTTCCAATCATCGCTAATGAAATCCCTGTATTACCAGAAGTAGGTTCAATGATAATACTACCTGATTTTAGTTTTCCTTCTTTTTCAGCAGCCTCTATCATTCCTAATGCAGCTCTATCTTTAACACTTCCACCAATGTTATATTTTTCAAGTTTTACATAAATGTCTGCTATATTTTCATCTGTAAAACTGTTTAATTTTACAACAGGTGTGTTCCCTATAAGTTCTATAATATTATTATAAATCATTACATAACCTCCTTGATAATTTATTTTATATACCAACAAATGAAACATTCAAAGATTTGAATATCTCAATATAATTGATTTTATCATTAATATAAAAAAAAATCAATAGTTTTATTAAGAAGTATTGTCATTTCATATTTTTAATGATACAATAATGTACATAGAAAATAGGAGGTAACAAAAATGGATTTAAATAGTATTATTGGTTTAATACAAGAGCAAGATTTACAAGCATTAACATCAAAATTAGGTGGAGATGAGTCGCAAGTAAAAAGTGGTTTAGGATTAGCATTACCTGCGATACTAGAAGCGCTAAATAAAAATACAAATACTATTGAAGGAGCAGAATCACTAAATAAAGCATTAGAAAAAGATCATGATGGAAGTATATTGGATAATGTTTCTGGATTTCTAAACAATCCTGAAGCAGAAAATGGACTAGGAATATTGGGACATTTATTTGGAGATAAAACACCAAATGTAGCACAAGCAGTATCGAAAACAAGTGGATTAGATCAAAATAATAGTATGCAATTACTGATGACATTAGCTCCACTAGTATTAGGAATACTAGGGAAACAAAAAAAACAAAATAACTTAGATGCAAATGGACTAAATGGATTAACATCTATGCTATCAAGTAATTTAACTCAATCAAATCCTGATGTAATGAGTCTTGTAACAGGATTATTAGATTCTAATAAAGATGGAAACTTCTTAGATGAAGCATTGGGGATGCTTGGTGGACTTTTCGGGAGAAAATAAATTTAAAAATTGATAGAAGAGAACTGAACTGTTTCAAAATAGAGAAAATCTGTTGAGAGGCGGTTCTTTTTTTCCTATAAATAAAGAAATAAGAAATAGAGAGAGGCATATAAAATGAGCGTAGTACAGTTTAATAATATTTATAAACAATTTTCTGGTGAGTACTTACTAAAAGACATAAGTTTTACGATTGAGGATAAAGATAGAATAGGATTAGTGGGTTTAAATGGAACTGGTAAATCAACACTTATAAAAATGTTGTTAGGTATGGAACGTATAGATCCTGATCTACAGAATAATATTGGAAACATTAGTATGAGTAATGCAACAAAAGTGGGATATTTATCGCAAAATCATAATTTTTCAGATGAAATGAACTCTGTATATGAAGAAATGATGGAAGTGTTTATAGAAGAACACAAACTGTGGCATGAAATTCAGAAAATTAATTCATTTTTAGCAGTTTCAGAAGGTGAAGAGTTAGAAAAAAATCTTGAATTACTATCTGATCTTACTACAAAATATGAAGCTAAGAATGGATATGAAATAGAATATAAAATAAGACAAATATTGACTGGACTTGAACTTGAAGGTTATCAAGAGCAAATAATAAAAGACTTAAGTGGTGGAGAGAAAACAAGAGTTGCACTTGCAAAACTTTTATTACAAGAACCAGATTTATTAGTCTTAGATGAACCTACAAATCACTTAGATTTAGTTTCGATAGAATGGTTAGAGGAATATTTAAAGAAATACGGGAAAGCATTTTTATTAGTTTCTCATGATAGAATATTTTTAGATAATGTATGCAATAAAATATATGAAATTGAAAATAAGAAACTTTATAAATATGATGGTAATTTCTCAAGATTTATTTTGCAAAAAGAACTTATCCTTAAAGGTGAACTTAAAAGGTACGAAAAAGAACAAGAAAAAGTAAAAAAAATGGAAGAATATATAGATAGATTTAGAGCTGGGATAAAAGCAAGACAAGCACAAGGAAGACAAAAAATATTAGATAGAATAGAACAAATGGATGATCCAATCTTTAATCCGCAAAGGATGCGTCTGAAATTTGAAGTGGCAAGCTCAACTGGAGAGAACGTGCTTCAAGTGAGGAATGTTAGTAAATCATTTGATGGAAATAAAGTGTTGAATAATATAAATTTCGATCTATATAAAGGTGAAAGAGTAGGAATAATAGGGAAAAATGGAATTGGGAAGTCTACATTACTAAAAATAATAATGGAGAAAATTTCTAAAGACAAAGGTGAAATAGCAATTGGGTCGAGAGTTAAAATAGGATACTACGATCAAGACCATAGTGCGTTACATGGTGAAAATACAGTTTTACAAGAAATAAACACATCACTCAACTTAACACAAGAATATTTACGAACACTTGCTGGAGGGTTTCTATTTTCTGGTGAAGATGTTGAAAAAAGAATAGATAAATTAAGTGGTGGAGAAAAAGTTAGAGTATCATTTTTAAAGTTATATATGGAGAAAGCAAACTTGCTTATTCTTGATGAACCTACAAATCACCTTGATATATATTCAATAGAAGTACTTGAAGATGCATTAGAGGATTATGAAGGAACATTACTGGTTGTTTCTCATAATAGACATTTCTTAGATGTTGTGTGTAACACAATTTATTACTTAGATGAGAATGGTCTTAAGAAATTCAAAGGTAACTACGAAGATTATAAGGCAAGCCTAAAGAATTCTGGTAATAATGAGCAAGGTGAGGAAAAGGAAGAAAAGAAAGTTAGTTATCAAGAGCAAAAAGAAATGAGCAGAAAAATTGCGAAGTTGAAAAAAGATATTGAGAAATTAGAAGAAGAGATGGAAATGCTATCTAAAGATAAAGAAATAGCTGAGAAAAAGTACTATGAAGCAGGTAAAACAAATGATATGGATACAATAGTTGAAATGCAAGAAAAAATAGAGAAAATAGATGAATTAGAAATTAGCAAGCTAGAAGAATGGGAAGAAAAGAGTAATGAATTAGCGGAGCATCAATAGATATAGTGTTGTTTTCAGTGTTAAAACACAAGCACTATGCCGATATATATACTATATATAATAATATTGAAAGCGATATATAATTTATAAGAATGAATTTAAGAGAAAGATCACCAAAAGCATTGACAAAGCAAGTAGATTGTAGTAAACTGTAAAGGTTATGACTCATAAACTACGGTATGTTTGATAGAACGTTCAAGCATACATTTCTATTGTCGTCGAATGATTTTAGTTTAGAGAGTTCTTTAAAAACATAGATAAATTTAAAAGTATTGGAAGGAGGAAATATGCCTACTATTAATCAATTAGTAAGATTTGGTAGAACAAAAGCAGAAGAAACTAAAAAATCACCTGCGTTAAAAGGAAATCCACAAAAAAGAGGAGTTTGTGTAAGAGTATACACAACTACACCTAAGAAACCAAACTCAGCGTTAAGAAAAGTAGCGAGAGTAAAATTAGTTAATGGAATAGAAGTTACAGCTTACATTCCAGGAATCGGACATAACTTACAAGAACATTCAATCGTTCTTTTAAGAGGTGGAAGAACAAAAGATTTACCAGGGGTTAGATACAAAATAGTAAGAGGAGCTTTAGATACTGCAGGAGTAGTAAACAGAAAGCAAGCAAGATCAAGATATGGAACTAAGAAACCAGTAGATGCAAAATAAAATAATATAAGACAAGGAGGAAGTCGAGTGTCAAGAAGAAGAAAAGCTGAAAAGAGAGATGTATTACCTGATTCAAGATATAGTGATAAAGTAGTTACTAAATTTATCAATGGATTGATGTTAGATGGTAAAAAATCATTAGCAGAAACAATTTTTTATACAGCGTTAGATGAAATAACAACTGAAGCTGGAGAAGAAGGAATTGAAGTATTTAGGAGAGCGATGGAAAATGTTAGACCTCAATTAGAAGTAAGATCAAGAAGAATCGGGGGAGCTACATACCAAGTACCTGTTGAAGTAAGAAAAGAAAGACAACAAGCATTGGCGATAAGATGGCTTGTTAAATATACAAGAGATAGAAAAGAATACGGAATGAAAAATAAATTGAAAAAAGAATTAATGGCAGCTGCTAATAATGAAGGTGGAACTATTAAGAAAAAAGATGATACTTATAGAATGGCAGAAGCCAATAGAGCGTTCGCACATTATAAATGGTAATCATAAAATAAGTTAAGAGGAGGAAACTTAAATGGCAAGAAAAGTTGCTCTAAAAGATACTAGAAATATAGGTATCATGGCACATATAGATGCTGGAAAGACAACTACTACTGAAAGAATATTGTACTACACAGGAGTAAACCATAAAATTGGAGAAGTTCATGAAGGAGCTGCTACAATGGATTATATGGAACAAGAGCAAGAAAGAGGTATAACAATAACTTCTGCTGCTACAACTTGTTTCTGGGATAATCACAGAATAAATATAATAGACACACCAGGTCACGTGGACTTTACGGTTGAGGTTGAAAGATCTCTAAGAGTACTAGATGGTTCAGTTGCGGTGTTCTCTGCAGTTGATGGAGTTCAACCTCAATCAGAAACAGTGTGGAGACAAGCAGATAAATACAAAGTACCTAGAATGGCTTTCTTTAACAAAATGGATAGAGTCGGAGCAGACTTTGACATGTGTGTTGCAGATATTAGACAAAAACTAGGTGGAAACGCTATACCTATACAATTACCAATAGGTGCAGAAGACTTATTTGAAGGAATCATTGATTTAGTAGAAATGAAAGAATACTTATTCAAAGATGAAACAATGGGTGCTGACTATGATGTAGTTGAAATAAGAGCAGAATTATTAGATAAAGCAAAAGAAGCTAGAGAGAAAATGATTGAAGCAATAGTTGAAACAGACGATGCTTTAATGGAAAAATTCTTTGGTGGAGAAGAAATAATACCTGCAGAAGTTAAAAAAGCATTGAGAACAGCAACTATTGAAAATATAATAGTGCCAGTTACATGTGGTACAGCATTCAAAAACAAAGGGATTCAACCTTTACTTGATGCAGTAGTTGCTTATATGCCATCTCCATTAGATATCGGAGCGGTAAAAGGAACTGATGTAAGAACAGGTGCTGATTTAACAAGAGAACCAAAAGATGAAGAAAAATTCTCAGCATTAGCATTTAAAATAATAACAGATCCATTTGTTGGAAAATTAGCATTCTTTAGAGTTTATTCAGGAGTTTTAGAAAAAGGATCATACGTTTTAAACTCTACAAAAGATAAAAAAGAAAGAATGGGAAGATTACTTCAAATGCATGCTAACAAAAGAGATGAAATCGATGCAGTTTATGCGGGAGATATAGCAGCAGCAGTTGGATTGAAAGATACAACTACAGGAGATACATTGTGTGATGAAGGAAGTCCAATAATATTAGAAAAAATGGAATTCCCTGAACCAGTTATCCAAGTTGCGGTTGAACCGAAAACTAAAGCCGATCAAGAAAAAATGGGAACAGCATTATCTAAATTAGCAGAAGAAGATCCTACATTCAAAGTAACTTCAAACCAAGAAACTGGTCAAACGTTAATAGCTGGAATGGGAGAATTACATTTAGAAATTATCGTTGATAGAATGAAGAGAGAGTTCAAAGTAGAAGCAAATGTTGGTAAACCACAAGTTGCATACAGAGAAACAATCATAGGAAACGCAGATGTTGAAAATAAATATGCAAAACAATCTGGAGGAAGAGGGCAATACGGACATGTTAAAATTAAAGTTGAGCCAAATCCAGGAAAAGGATACGAATTTGTTAACCAAATCTCAGGAGGATCTATTCCAAGAGAATACATACCAGCTGTAGATAAAGGAATGCAAGAAGCTTTAGAAGCAGGAGTAATTGCTGGATACCCAGTTCAAGATATAAAAGTAATGTTATATGACGGATCGTACCATGAAGTCGATTCATCGGAAATGGCATTTAAAATAGCTGGATCAATGGCAATAAAAGATGCAATGAAGAAAGCAACACCAGTATTACTAGAACCAATATTTAAAGTTGAAGTTACAACACCTGAAGAGTATATGGGAGATGTAATTGGAGATTTAAACGCTAGAAGAGGTCAAGTATCAGGAATGACAGATAGAAACAATGCTAAAATCATTAATGCACATGTACCTTTATCAGCGATGTTTGGATATGCAACAGATTTAAGATCTAAAACACAAGGAAGAGCATCTTATTCGATGGAATTTGAAAAATATGAACAAGTTCCAACAAATATAGCTACTCAAGTTGTTTCAGAAAGACAAGGAAGATAATAAAAAAATAAAATAAAAGAATATATAATATATTTTTAGGAGGAAAATCAAAATGGCAAAAGCTAAATTTGAAAGAAGTAAACCACA
>OBMA010001744.1_pt1 | contig 13136 bp, 10 predicted proteins | sample 1539141 | NCBI WGS metagenome assembly OBMA01 (sample SAMEA3991484, study PRJEB22521) | metagenome | biome: anthropogenic terrestrial biome; feature: sewage plant; material: raw primary sludge | place: Sweden | collected 2012-09-26 | reverse complement strand
CTACACGACGCTCTTCCGATCTTTATGATGAAATTTTGAATTTGTATAGAAATTTCAAAAGAGAGAACTTAAAAGATGACTTAGAAAATTTTTATAGTGATAATTTTACTCTTTCCTCTAAAAATCATAAGATATTTGAAGATATTAACTTGGAAGATGATAGATATCTTTTTAGATATGGTAAATATATAAGCGAGAATGAAATTAAACTTATGAATTTTATGAGAAAATACCCAAAAGACAAGCTTCAAAATCTTGCCCAAATTATTGTAGAAGGTTATATTAGAGGTTTTGAAAAAGACAATAAGGATATAACTTTAAGACATAAGGTGAGAGTAATTTACAATATTGGTCAAGAACTTTTAATTAAAGAAATCTTTGATTTGTTTAAAAAATCTAATTTACAAGGAATTGCCGTTTTAACAGAAACAACTAGTCCAAATAAACAATATGAATATGACCATAATTTTGATAAAGCTTTATATTTTGATGAAAATTTTATCACTTTAGAAAAAGAGAGTTTAAATAATATGAATACTGAAATCACAAAGGAAATGCTTGATTGTTCTGGAATTTTGTATATTGAAAAATTTGGAGAAATTCCATTTATTCCAGAAAGTAAATCTGAAAATTTAAAATATTCTGAAGAACAAACAAAATTGGCAAATAATGAAAACATGATGAAAAAGCAGTTTGTTGAAACATATTTTTCAAATAAAGAAAGAAGTTTTTGTATTGTTGCTTTCCCAAGTCCTGAAATTGGAGAGAATTTTGAAGAAATCTATGAAGATACTTGTAAAGTAAATTCTTTAGATTCAAATGTTTATGAACCAATTCAACAAGTTATTATAGATAATTTGGACAAAGGAGAATTTGTTAGGGTAAAAGGACAACATGGAAATGAAACAGATATTTTTGTAAAAATGCCTAAAATCAATAATCCAGAAAAAGAAACTAATTATTTCAATTGTACTGCTGATGTAAATATTCCTCTTGGAGAAATCTTTACAACTCCAGAACTTGAAGGAACTAACGGACTTTTACATTTAAAAAATGTTTATTTAAATGACCTTGAATTTTTAAATTTGAAGCTTGCTTTTGAAAATGGATATATTAAAGACTATTCTTGTACAAATTTTGAAAAAGAAGAAGACAATAAAAAATATATTGAAGAAAACCTTATTTTTCCTCACAAAACATTGCCAATAGGAGAGTTTGCCATAGGAACAAACACTCTTGCCTATGTTATTGCAAAAAAACATAATATCGTTTCAAAACTTCCAATTTTAATTGTTGAAAAAATGGGACCACATTTTGCAATTGGTGATACTTGTTATTCTTGGTCAGAGGATTTACCAGTTTATAATCCTAATGGGAAAGAGATTATTGCTCGTGATAATTGTCATTCTTTGCAAAGAAAAACTGACATAAACAAAGCTTATACAAATGTTCATACAGATATTACTTTGCCTTATGATGAACTAGAGTATATAAAAGTAATTACTTATGATAAAACAGAAATTGAAATCATTAAAGAAGGTAGATTTATTCTTGAAGGGACGGATTTTTTGAATGAAGCCTTTCAAAGATAATTAGGAGTTAGTAGTTAGGAATTATGAATTTTTGTGGGGCGTTTGCCTTTGGCAAAGCCAAATATAAAGTATTATTTTGTGGGATTCATTGCATGAACCCTAAAACCTAAAGTCAAAAGAGCAGGGATTTTCACCCCTGCACCCAAAAAAACAATTTCAATGAAATAATTGGAGGAATTATGATTAGTCGTTTAAACTTTACGGGAGACTTTGAATTTTTTATCTCACAAAACAATCTAAATTTTATAGATATCATAGAAAATTTAGATCGTTCAAAAAACTTAATAATTGTAACATATAACATTTTTACAAAAACAAATTTAATCCTAGAAAGGCTGAAATTATTAGAAAATTTTGAAGAAATAATTATAATTACCAATATACCTGGACGTTTTGAACAATATTACGGGAATCAAAATGAAAAAGCAAGAAAAGAAATTCAAAAATACTTAGATTTACTTGAACCTTTGAATTTTAAAACACATGTTAAAGTATATTTTAATTTTTCTAATCATTCAAAAATATATTTGACAGATGAAGTTGTTTATATTGGCTCAGGAAACTTTTCAGATGCAAGTAAAAACAATATTGAAGCAGGAGTAATCATTAAATCTCATGAACAAAGACAAAAATTATACGAAGAAGTTATTAAAAAAATTGAATTAAATTCAATTCGCTATTTTGGAAAAGAAATTGAAAAACACAAAAATAAATTATCAGGTTATTTAAAAAAAATAGATTTAATAACAGATACTTTACGTGAATTGATTTGTGAATTTAATGATGACGGCTCTAGTGGAAGTAAGAATATTATAAAAGTTGATATAGAAATCCCCGGGTCCACTATTGAAGAAATTTATAACTTGATTGAAGATTTACACAATTATATAACTTTGGAATTAATAGACTCTTCGAAAATTTCATTTGAAGATTTTTTAAAAAATTTTGAGAGTTTATATGATTCACTTTCAATAACATTAGATAAATTAAATAATTTTAGTTTTGACGATACCGCTTTAAGTTATTTTGAAGATAACTTTTCGCATATGGCAGAAATAGATGACTCTATGGAAACCTCTATTTCAAAAGCTTTTGAAAGGCAAACGGATATAGAGCATGAAATTATTTGGAGTAGACAAGATTTATTTAAATCTTTTAAAAATTTAAAATTATTGCTTCAACCAACAGTAGATTTAATAGAGAACTATCTTAAAAATCAGAATGATATAGACAACACATAGCTCAAATTGAAATGATATTAAAAATTAAACAAGTAAATACTGTTTCCTTCTGAAAGTTTTAAAGAAAGAACGAAGAAAGCACTTTATTTATAAAAAAATATGAAAGGCTAAAAAATGATAGACATAAGCTTAAACAATATAGAAAAATTTTATGGAGCAAATAAAGTTTTAGAAAATATAAGTTTTGAAGTTCATAGTGAAGATAGACTTGGAATTGTTGGAAAAAATGGTTGCGGGAAAAGTACCATTTTCAAATTGATTACAGGAATAGAAGGTTATGATAAGGGAACTTTATCAAAAAGAAAAAATATAAAAATAGGACATCTTTTACAAAGTAATGAAGACTATTATGAGTATTCTGTAAAAAATATACTTTATGGAACCTTTGAAGAAATTAATAAAATCAAAGAGAAAATGGATTTGTTAATGTTAGATTTTGAAAATAACATTGATGAATATAACAAACTTCATGATGAATATGAACAAAAAGATGGTTATAAAATTGAAGAGAAAATTAAAAGAGTGGTAGAGGGACTAAAAATAGATAAAGTTCTCCTAGAAAAACAATTTTCTTCTCTTAGTGGTGGAGAAAAATCAAGAATTATTCTTGGGAAAGTTTTGCTAGAAAACCCTGATGTTCTTTTACTTGATGAACCTACCAATCATCTGGATATTGATACTATTGAATGGTTAGAAGAGTTTATAAAAAACTATAAAGGAAGCGTTGTAATCATTTCCCATGATAGATATTTTATGGATAAAATTGTGACTAAAATTATAGAAATATCTGATGGTGAAAGTGAATTGTATTTGACAAATTTTTCAAATTATCTAATTGAAAAAAGAGAAAGATTTGAAAGGCAATTAGAAGAGTATTTGAATCAAAAAAAGCAGATTAAGAAAATGGAAGATGCAATACGAAGATTTCGACATTGGGGTGCCAATGGAGACAATGAAGCTATGTTTAAAAAAGCTAAAAATATGGAAAAACGTATTGAAAAGCTTGATAAAATTGATAATCCAAAGAAAAGTAAAAAAATTAAATTTGATTTCAAAGATGATAATTTTGGAAGTAAAAGAATTTTGAAAGTGGAAAGTTTATCTAAAAAATTTGATGAAAAACTTCTGTTTGAAAACATTACCTTTGAAATAATAAGAGGAGAAAAAGTTGCTCTTCTTGGTAAAAATGGTTCTGGAAAAACTACCCTTATAAAGATGATAATGGAAGGCAATGAATCAATTAAACTAGCTGAAAATATTAAAATTGCTTATCTTGACCAAAATACAGAGTTTGAAAATACTAATATGACAATTTTTGAATATTTAGAAAAAGAAACAGAGATAAAATATGATGATATTAGACAAACTTTATCAAAATTTCATTTTTATGGTGAAGATGTTAATAAAAAAATAGATTCTTTAAGTGGTGGAGAAAAAAGTCGTTTAAAACTCCTTGTTATGATTACTAATGGATTTAATTTTCTGATATTAGATGAGCCAACAAACCATTTAGATATTGAATTCAAAGAAGTATTTGAAGAAGTTTTGAATGAGTATGAAGGAACGTTACTCTTTATTTCCCATGATAGATATTTCATTAATAGCGTAGCTCAAAGGATTTTGGAGATTGATAATCAAAAGATTTATGATTATGAAGGAAATTATGAATATTATAAAGCTAAAAAGCCAAATAATGTCGAGAAAATTGAAATTATAGAAAAAGTTATAGAAAAATCAAAAAAGAAATTTTCTAATAATTATATAAAGAACCTTGAAAAAGACATTGAAAATACTGAAACAGAGATAGAAATTTTAAAAGGAAAACTTCAAAGTGAAAATAATTATAATTTGTTAACAGAAATTTCTAAAGAATTGGAAACTTTGGAAGAAAACTTGCATAACCTTATGGGAAAATGGATGGAAACAAACTGGGATTAGCTATTGAATATTAATAATACTTCATTATACAAGGAGAACACATGAAAAAATGGCTGTTTTTAACAATAATCTTTTTAAGCTTTATATTTCAATCTTTCGCAGATGAAACAGATAATTTTACATATTCAAAAATAGAACTTATCGATTCTAGTCAAATAATAAATGAGAAGTTTAATTATTATCTACAAAAAGGAATAGATGATGCTAATTTATTAAACAAAGGCAATGATAAAAAAGTTCTCTATAAATCTTTAAAAAAATATATAACCGATAAAACTTCCGATGAATCAATTATAACAGATTTGTATAAAGATAAAAGTTTAGACATTATAAGTATTAAAAAAAGTGATTCAATCTATAAAAATTGGACTCTTAGAGAGGGATTGTCTTTAGGGAAAAAAAATACCTTTATTGGTAGTGTAGTAAATTTTAATGGAGTTCAAATTGGAGTAGATAAGCTAGAACATATGTTTCGGACAGGACGTATTCTCTTTGGAGCTTTAGATAGAGGATGGGAGTTTGATAATGTTCTAAAACTTTCGTATTTTATGGAGAGATGGCTTCTGGGGGGGAATAGAATAGGTGCAAGCATTATTTCCTATGGGGATTTATCAGCTAACTTCAATGGTATAAGGCTTTGGAATGATTTGTTGGGAAATTATCCCGACCCCCTTGGAAGGGAAATCAGTCCTTACATCGTATTTGAAGAAAATCTATGGTATCTTCAAAATGAAGTGGATTTAAAAAACTATATTGATGAGAGTTTTGATGAAAGAATAAACAGTAGTACTTTTTCTCATAAAAGTTCAACAGAAAAATTTGCTGAAAATGTTGAAGAAGCAAAAGAAGAAGGATTAGTTGAAAACGTTGGATACTCTGAAAACAAGGAAGTTATGGATAACTTAATATTAAAATATGGGGAGTACTCAGAAAACTTTATAAATAAAAATTAATTTTATATTTCGCACAAAAAGGAGAGATGTTATATGGATATTGTAGAAAATTTCGGAGGATTAAAAATTTAGTCGCCTCCTCCAAAAGACTAAAATCAAAATTTGGAGGTAAAAATGAATTTTAGAGTAATAGCAGTCTTTAAGGGATTATACAAAGTAAATATTAACGGTGAACAAAAACTTCTTGGCATAACTGGAAATATGAAGAAAGCTAACGAATTTCCTGTTGTAGGAGATTTAGTAAATATTAACGAAACAATGGATGTCATTACGGGCATAGAACCTCGAAAAACTAAATTATCTAGAAAAGTAGCAGGAAATGAAGTTATTGAACAAATTCTTGCTAGTAACATAGATTATGTTTTTATTGTTAGTTCTTTGAACCATGACTTTAATATTGCAAGATTGGAACGATACCTTACTTTTGTATATGAAAGTGGCGCAAGTCCTGTATTTATACTTACTAAGTCTGATATTGGAGAAGAGGTAGAAGAAAAAATAAATGAACTTGAACATATTGCTTTTGGAGTGCCAATATATAAAATTAGTATTCTTGATGAAAAAAGTTTGTCTCCTATTAAGGAATATTTTGAAAAAGAGAATATTATTACGCTTGTAGGTTCTTCAGGTGTGGGGAAATCTACACTTATTAACAAGCTATTAGGACATGAAATTTTGGAAACTCAAGGAATCCGTGAAGATGACGCAAAAGGTAGACATACTACAACTCATAGAGAACTTTTTTATCTTGGAAATGGGGCAATTATAGATACTCCGGGAATGAGAGAGTTACAGTTTTGGGGTGGAAACTTAGAAAATAGCTTTGAAGATGTAGAAAGTCTAATTTCTAAATGCAAATTTAGTGATTGCACTCATACAAATGAACCGAAATGCGCCATAAGAAATGCTATAGAAATAGGCGAACTTGCTAGAGAAAGATTTGAAGGATATAAAAAGCTTCAAAAAGAACTTACTTTCATAGAGTCTAAGCAAAATGCAGGATTAAAAAGAGCTGAAAAAGAGAAAATCATTAATATGATGGGTAGCTTGGATGCTAGAAAAAATTTGAAGAGTAAAAAGTTTTAGATAAATTTCTTAAGGAGGTAAACCAGTGAAAATAAAATTAATGGCTTAATATTAATAAAAGGAGGAATTGATTATAGACAAAATTATTATAAAAAATTTAGAATTTAGTTACGATTTTCCTTACAAAACAATTTTTGAAGGATTAAATCTTGAAATAGATAAAACTTGGAAAACAGTTCTTACAGGGAAAAACGGTAGAGGGAAAACAACTTTATTAAAGCTTATTGGAGGAGAAATCTCAAATTTTTACGGAGAAATAATAAGTAAAGGAACTTTTAGTTATTTCCCTTATGAAGTTAATGATGAAAGCTTGGAAATAAGAACTGTTTTGAAGGATTTGGCTGGAAATTTCTTTCAAATGGAAGAATTAATAGAAAAATATCTGCAAGAGGGCAATGAAGACGCTCTTATAAAATATGGAGAAGTAGAAGAAATATATAGAAACTCTGGAGGCTATGAAATTGAGTCAATTATAGAAAAAGAAATCTTGGACATAGGCTTAAGTCTTGATATTTTGGATAAAAAATATCAAGTCCTTAGCGGAGGAGAAAAGACAAAGATTAAATTAATTGCACTTTTTTTGCAAAAAGACAAGTTTCCACTAATAGATGAACCTACAAACCATCTTGATATTTATGGAAGAGAGATTGTTGCACAATACCTAAAGGGGAAAAATAAAGGTTTTATATGCGTATCCCATGACGAAAACTTTTTGAATGAAATCGGTGACCATATAATTAATATTCATAGTAGAAGAGGGATTGAAGTTAAGAAAGCTGAATTTTCAAACTTTAGGAATGAGAAAAAACGGGAAGAAAAAAAAGAACTTGAAAAAAATGAAAACTTAAAAAGGGAAATAAAAAAGAAAACGGAAAGTTTTAGGGAAAAATATGACTGGTCTTTTAAAGCAGAAAAAGAAAAATCTACATCAACAGCAGCAGTAGTTGATAAGGGTTACATTGGTGCTAGAGCAGCAAGTCTTATGAAAAAAGCAAAAAATTTAGAAAAGCGTTTATTAAAAGATATTGATGATAAAAAATCCCTAGTTGAAAATTTTGAAAAAAATTATGAAATTAAATTTTTTCAGTCTAATACAAAAGCACAAGTTTTTCTAAAAATCGATAAACTTAATATTTCCTTTGAAGGTAAAAACATAGTAGAAAATTTTTCTTTAGATGTATTAAAGGGTGAAAGAATAGCTCTTATTGGGCCCAATGGTTGCGGAAAGAGTTCTGTAATCAAAAAAATTATAGAAAATTTTTATTCTTCACAGATTAAGATTTCCTATATTGAACAAGAGATTTTTTATGAAAATGAAATTTTGAAAGATTATTTATTAAAACAAAATATTGATTTATCAGAGTTTGGTAGATTTTTAGCTAGTTTTGATATGAGAGGGGAAGTGCTTTACAGAAATCTTTTGGAGTTTAGCCAAGGAGAAAAAAGAAAAATTGCCCTTGCCCTAAGTATTTATAGTAAAGCTGATTTTTATATATGGGATGAGCCTCTAAATTTCTTGGATTTAGACTTAATAGAAAAACTGGAAGAAGCTATTTTGAGAGATAAACCTACAATGATATTTGTTGAACATGATAGAAACTTTGTAGAGAAAGTGGCAACAAAAATAATTAAATTTTAGAAATTAAAAAGAACGAAAGGAGAAAAAATTATGCCAATGATTGTAAAAATAGAAAGTAAAAAGAATTATTCAGAAGGTTACATAAGTTAACCTCCAAATTATGGAGGTAAAAATGAGAAATAAGATAATTAACTATATAAAAGAGAGTTTTTTTAGAAAATCTGAGTATAGATGCAAAAATTGTTCATATCACTCAACAGATATGTTAAATACTTGGTTCTTTTAGGTGATGTCATGGATAAAAGAAAGAAACTCGAAGAAAATAGATTTTCATATAAAGTCTGTAAAAATAATAAAGTATTTATATATTTTCAAAGTAAAGAAATAATGATTCTTAACGGGCTAAAAGCTCAAGAGTTATTGAGGGAGTTAGAAAATGCTACTCTTTACGATATTCAGTATTATTTAGCTACTATTACTGGGAACTTTAAACACGGTAATGAAAAGATGTTTAAAAAATAAGTTTAAAATCTACTCAGATATCTAAAAATCCTCTATTTATTGGATTTTCCTATGTCTGAGTAGTTATTTTTAAATAATAAAAAACAGGATATCTCTATCCTGTTTTAAAAAATTATTCAACTTTTTCTTTAAGTACTACTTTTCCACCTTTTACTTCTACAAATGTAACAGCTTTTTGTGGATTTCTATCAGCATCAAATACTAATTTCCCAGTTACTAAATCTAAGCTTACTGCTTTAACTGCATCTCTAATTGATTCTGGAGTCATATCTTTAGCATTTTTTAATGCTGCTTCAACGATAGAACCAGTGTCATATCCTAATGCTGCAAACACGTTAGCATCAGAATTTGTTTTAGCTTTGTAAGCTGATATGAATTTTTGAACTAATTCAGAAGTATCATCTGCTGCAAATTGACTTGCAAATACTGCACCTTCAGTTACATCAGAGAAATCTTTTTGAACTCCATCCCATCCATCTCCACCTAAATATAAAGCTTTAATTCCAATTTCTTTAGCTTGAGTAGCAATTAATCCAATTGTATTGTAATAATCAGGTATAAAAATTGCTTCTGGTGCTTTATTTTTGATATTTGTTAAAATTGCTTTGAAATCTTTATCATCTTTTGTATATTTTTCTTCTACCACTTCTATTCCAGATTTTGCTGCTTCATCTTTAAATGCTGCTGCTAATCCAACTGAATAATCACTAGCTGTATTTGTCAAAATTGCTACTTTTTTAATTCCATTTTTTGCTGCATATTTAGCTGCTGCAGTCCCTTGGTATGGATCTGTAAAAGTAGTTCTGAATACAAAATCTCTTCCTTTTGTAATATCAATATTTGTTCCAGTAGGTGTAATCATAACCACTTTACCTTGTTGAGCTAGAGGTGCTACTGCATTTGAAGTTGAAGAAATAATTGGTCCAACTATCATATCAACTTTATCTTGACCTTTTAATTTTTTAAAGATACTAACAGATTCATTTACGTCACCTTTATTATCTTCTATTACTAATTCAATTTTTTTCCCATTTATTCCACCAGCTGCATTGATTTCATCTACTTTTAATTGAAATCCATCTTTTGCAGGTGTTCCATATTGTGCTAAATCCCCTGTTAAAGGCGCTATTACTCCAATTTTAATTACATCTGAAGAAGCTGCATCTTTTTTCCCGCCACAACCTATTAAAAATAGTGTTACTGTAGCTAATAAAAACATAATTTTTTTCATATTATTCCCTCCATGTTTTCTTTAGTTTTAATCCCTATTCGACTAAGACAATTTTAGCATTTATTCTGCATATATGGAAATATTTTTAATTTATACATTACATATAAAATATTAATACTATCCTCCTAAATATGCTTTCTTAATATCTTCATCTTTTAATAATTCTTGTCCTGTTCCTTCTTTTACTATTTCTCCAGTTTCAAGAACATAAGCTCTATTTGCTATTGATAAAGCCATATTAGCATTTTGTTCTACAAGAAGTATTGTTGTTCCTTCTTCTTCATTTATTTTTTTAATTATTCTAAATATCTCTTGTACTATTAATGGAGCTAACCCCATTGAAGGCTCATCCATTAATAATAGAGTTGGTTTTGACATTAATGCTCTAGCTATTGCAAGCATTTGTTGTTCTCCGCCACTCATTGTTCCTGCAAGTTGACTTTTTCTTTCAGCAAGTCTAGGAAACATTTGAAACATTTTTTCTAAATCTTCATTAATTTCTTCTTTATTTGTTCTTGTATAAGCACCCATTTCAAGATTTTCTAATACAGTCAGTTCCGTAAAAACCCTTCTACCTTCAGGAACGTGAGCCATTCCTTGTGCAACAAGTCTATGAGCTTCTATTCCAGTAATATTTATTCCACTTAAAGAAATTTCTCCACTTTTTATAGATAAAAGTCCAGATACAGCATGAAGAGTAGATGTTTTACCTGCTCCATTTGCTCCTATAAGAGTTACTATTTCTCCTCTTTTTATCTCAAAAGATATATTTTTAATTGCATGTATTGCTCCATAATATACGTTTAAATCATTAACTTCTAATATATACACTTTTTCCTCCTACTCCCCTAAATAAGCTGTTATAACTTCAGGATTATTTTGAATCTCAACTGGAGTCCCTTGTGCTATTAATCTTCCAAAATTTAGAACATATAATCTTTCACAAATCCCCATAACAAGTCCCATGTCATGCTCAATTAATAATATAGTTATTTTAAATTTTTCTCTTATAAAGCTTATTGTTTCCATAAGTTCTTTTGTTTCTTGAGGATTCATACCAGCTGCAGGTTCATCAAGAAGTAAAAGTTTGGGTCCCGTTGCAAGTGCTCTTGCAATCTCAAGCTTTCTTTGTTGCCCATATGAAAGATTTCCTGCTGTTACATTTGCCATTTCTGCCATTTCAAATATATCAAGAAGTTCAAGAGCTTTCTCAGTTATCTCCTCTTCTTCTCTTCTAAACTTAGGCAGTCTAAACATTGCAGTAATCGTTTTATAACTCATAGTATTATTTAATGCTAACTTAACATTATCAAGAACTGTTAATTCTTTGAATAATCTAATGTTTTGAAACGTTCTTGCAAGACCTAATCCTACAATTTCTGGAGTAGATTTTTTATTTATATCTATTCCAACTATTTCTATATTTCCGCTAGTCGCCTTATAAACACCTGTTAACAGGTTGAATAAAGTTGTTTTCCCAGCACCATTTGGCCCAATAAGACCTATTAATTCGCCATCATTAATTTCTATATTAACCCCGTCAACAGCTTTTAATTCACCAAAAGCTATTCCCAAATCATTTGTTTTTAACAAAGCCATTATTTCACCTACTTCTTACCATTTTTTTTGTTTCTTTTAATATATCTAACAAATCCGCTAAAAGTAAATTCTTTTGTACCAAATATTCCTTCAGGTCTAAATATCATAAGTACTATAAGAATAATTGCATAAACTAAATATCTATACTCAGAAACTTGACGTAAAACTTCATTTAAATAAGTTAAAAATATAGCAGCTAATATAGAACCAGTAATACTTCCAAGCCCACCTAAAACTACCATTACAAGAATCTCTATTGAGAATATAAATCCAAATTTATCTGGAGTTAGTATTCCTGTATTATGAGCAAATAATGAACCCCCTACTCCTGCAAAGAAAGATGCAAGTGCAAATCCATATACTTTAACTTTATTAATTTGAATCCCAATATTTTCCGCTGCTATTTCATTCTCTCTAATAGAAAGTATTAATCTTCCTTGTCTAGAAGTCATAATCATAACCATTATTATTATTGAAATTACTACAATTACAAAAACCATTGTAAAAGTAGAAATATTTGGAATGTTCTTAAGCCCAGCAGCTCCACCAAGTATAAATATATCTTGTCCATTAATTTTAAACTTAAAATCAATATTTTGTATAATATATTTTATTATTTCCCCAAATGCCAAAGTTATAATTGCTAAATAATCTCCACGCAATCTTAAAGTCGGAATAGCCACTAGTATTCCAAACACACAAGCTATAATTCCACCAACTACAGATGATATTAATAATTGTACTGGTGATGGAAGCATTACTCCCATGGCTGTCATTATTTGAGTTGTTACTGATGCTCCATATGCTCCAACTGCTATGAATCCTGCATGTCCTAAGCTCAACTGCCCCATAAGCCCTACAACTACGTTTAAACTTACAGCAAACAGCATAAAGATTAATATGTTTATGTAAATTCCACCAGTATAACTAAATATTCCATCTTGTGCTATAGGTAAATATAAAGCAAAATAAATCGCTATTATTAAACCAACTGTTGCCAAATAGTTTTTAACATTTAACTTCCCAAATTTATTTATTTTGGGCCATTTACTTTGTTTTATGTCCATTTTTACTCCTTAAACTTTTTCTTTTATATTTTTTCCGAATAATCCGCTAGGTTTGAATAAGATTATAATTATCAAAACTCCAAATACTATAGGATTTGCCCAAGTAGATGAAATATACCCTTTAGTATATGATTCTACTATTCCCATAAGATATCCTCCAACCATTGCTCCAGGAATACTTCCTATTCCACCAAAAACTGCTGCTATAAATGCTTTTAAACCTGGAAGAACTCCCATATATGGTTCTATTCTTGGATACATAAGAGCATATAATATACCTCCTAGCCCTCCTAATAGATCGGAAGAGCACACGTCTGAACTCCAGTCA
>OBMA010001741.1_pt1 | contig 13153 bp, 12 predicted proteins | sample 1539141 | NCBI WGS metagenome assembly OBMA01 (sample SAMEA3991484, study PRJEB22521) | metagenome | biome: anthropogenic terrestrial biome; feature: sewage plant; material: raw primary sludge | place: Sweden | collected 2012-09-26 | reverse complement strand
AAAATAAAAAAAATCTTGCCTAAGCCCTATAAAATTTGATAAAATAAGGAGAAACAAAAACGAATTGATAAGTGGGAAAATAATGAAAAAATGGGAATTCTTGTCAGAAGTATCTGATAAAATAATTGAAGAGAATGATAAAATATATAAAGGCCTAGTTCCTTGGGCATTACTTAATTCAAAAGAAAAGAAAACAATATACGTTTCAACTTCTAATAGGAATATAGAAAATTATTTTTATACTTTAGATGAATACAAAGAACAAAGCACTGCTAAAGTGAAAAAGGAAATTGTGATGTTTGAGAATATATCACAAAAGAAAGAAGATTTATTAGGAATTAATATAGAACTACTCCACACTCTTAAAACAAAGAGTGATTTTGTTTTATTTTTAAACTTACAAATCGCATTAGATGTGTTCTTTGAAAAAGTTAAGCACATTGATTTCGAAATTGGAAAAGAATACAAAATGAGGGAAATACTAGAATTCTTAAATGAGAATAATTATACATCAGAATACATTATAGAAGAAAAGGGTCAATTTAGTAAAAGAGGAGATATAATAGATATTTATCCTGCAAATGAACAAAGCCCTATAAGGTTAGAGTTTTTTGATGACGAATTAGAAGGGATAAGAATCTTTGATTTGGACACTCAAAAGTCTATAGAGAAAATTGAAAAAATAAGAATTCATGGAAATATTTTAACAGGAAAAAATTATGAACTGACAGAATTATTACAAGAATTAAAAGATGAAGAAATAGAGATAATCATAGAAAATGAAGAGCTTTTAAATTACAAGTTAGAAGAGTACATTTTACTTGAAAGAGATAAAGAAGAAGTTTACCGAAAGAGATATAATAACTTCAAAAAGAGAAGTAAAATGATAGAGACTGTAAACTTTACAGATGAACAACTTGAAACGTTTAAAAATATTGATAAACTTAAGAAGTTGTCTGTAAATAAAAATATAGAAATATATACAAATAACATCAAGAAAATGACTTTGGATTATGAAGGATCAAGTGTAAATGTAAATGATCAAAATTTGTTTGAAGGGTTTATAATAAATAACACTTTTATTTTAACTGATAGAGAAATTGAAGGATTCATTCATGAGAAAAAAAGAAAAGCAAATCAAGGAATAAAATATAAAAAAATAAATCAAATAATAGAAAATGATTATGTAATTCATACTCAATATGGAGTAGGATTATATAAAGGAATAGAGACAATAAATGAGCGGGATTATTTGAAAATAAAATATGCTGATGAAGATTTATTATACATACCTGTAGAAGGACTTGATCGATTAGAGAAGTACATTTCGTATGGAGAAGAACCTAAATTATATAAATTAGGGACACGTGGATTTAAAAAAAGAAAAGAAAAATTACTAGAAGAAATAGAAATTTTTGCAAAAGAATTAATAAAGATACAAGCACAAAGACAAAGTATAGAGGGATACACATATAATAAAGATACAATCTGGCAAGAAGAATTCGAAGAGCAATTTCCATTTGATGAGACTGATGATCAAAAGAAAGCTATAAATGATGTTAAAGCAGATATGGAAAGTCATAGAATAATGGATAGAATCGTTTGTGGAGACGTTGGGTATGGAAAGACAGAAGTTGCAATGAGAGCAGCATTTAAGGCAATAGAAAATTCTAAACAAGTTGCGCTAATTGCTCCTACAACAATCCTTGCGGAACAACATTTTAAAAGGTTTAAGCAAAGATTCCAAAATTATCCAATAACAATAGAAAATTTATCTAGGCTAACTGAAGGAAAAACATCTGATATACTTAAAAAATTAGAAAAAGGAACGATAGATTTAGTTATAGGGACACATAGATTACTTAGTAATGATGTGAATTTCAATAATTTGGGTATGCTAATAATAGATGAAGAACAAAAATTTGGTGTAAAAGCAAAAGAAAATTTAAAAGCGAAAAAAGAGAAAGTAGATGTTCTTACGCTAACGGCAACGCCAATTCCAAGAACACTAAATTTAGCATTGTTGGGAATAAGAGACATTTCTATAATTGATACACCGCCAACAAATAGATTACCTATAATAACAAAAGTTATTGATTATGAAAAAGAAGAAATAAAAACAGCGATATTAAAAGAATTATCTAGAGATGGACAAGTATTCTACATATATAATGAAGTTATAAACATGGAAGCGAAGAAAAAAGAATTGAAAGAAATGCTTCCAGATTTTGTAAAAATAGAATATGTTCATGGAAAATTAGTACCTAAAGAGATAAAAGATAAAATAAAACGATTTGAAGCAGGAGAGTTTGATATTCTATTAGCATCAACAATAATAGAAAATGGAATAGATATTTCCAATGTAAATACGATGATAATAGAAAACTTCGATAAGCTGGGACTTTCACAAGTTTACCAGTTGAGAGGAAGAGTAGGTAGAAGTAATAGACAAGGATATTGTTATTTACTAAAAAACACAAGATCTACAAAAAAAGGTAAGCAAAAACAAGAGAGTATTGATAAAATTGAAGGAATAAAATCTGGAGGATTCCAAATATCAATGGAGGACTTGAAAATAAGAGGTGCTGGAGAAATATTAGGAGATAGACAGCATGGAACAATAGAAACATTTGGATATGACCTGTATATTAAAATGTTGAATGAAGAAATTCAAAAACAAAAAGGAACATATAAAGAGAGAATAGAAAATGTCCAAATTATCATAAATAATAGAGGATCAATACCAGAAACGTATATTTCAGGTGAAGAACGATTAAGTATATATAAAAGATTTGCGATGTTAGAAACGTTTGACGAATTAAGAGAACTAATAAAGGAAGTACAAGATAGATTCGGTAAAATCATCGGAGAAGTTGAGAAATTTGTTAAATACATTGAATTAAAAATTATAGCAAAAGACAACGGGATATCACTTATTAAAGAAGATAAAAAAGAATATGAACTTATCTTTGAAAAAACAATTTCACAAGAGTTTTCAAATATGGTATCATTAGAAGAAAATGAAAGTATTGATGAAGAAACAGGAGAGGTAGTTTATATTCAAAAAATAACAATAGAAAAAAGTAAACTTAATGAGTATATTGAGACGTTGAAAGTTGATTATTAGGAGGAAAAAAATGATAAAAAATATTAAAGTATTAGCAGTAATTTCTCTTTTACTTGGAGTAGCTTCTTGTACAAGTGGAGATCCATATGCAACTGTAAAAGTAAATAAAGCACCAAGTACGTCAGCGACACCGTCGGTTCCTAAGCCGATTGATACGAAAGTTCCAGAAATACCGAAAATACCGGAGACACCGAAAATACCGGAGACACCGAAAGTACCTGCAACACCGAAAGTACCTGCAACACCGAAAACACCAGAAACGCCGAAAGTACCTGCAACACCAACAAGTACACCTGCAACAGAGACTGAAAAATTTGATGCAACAGATCAAAAAATTGTAGATTTTATAGATCAAAAAGTTTATGAAGATGCTACGCAAATAAAGAAAATCACAGTAGAAAGCATACAAAAATTACAAGATGAAAAAAATATAAGAATGACAAAAAGAGAATTTTTAGCAAGAACGTATCAAATAATTAGAGATAATAATATGACATCTGCTCTTCCGATCTTTCTATTTAGCAGTTGCTAGATTATTGAATGAAATAAAGTAGATCCAAGGAGGAAAAATGAAGTTTTTAAAATTTTTACTTATAACAGTAATTACACTATTAGTAGTTTTTATAGGGATGGTTGTTTTCTCAAATAAAATATTGACAGAACTTACAAAATCTAAAGATTCTGAGTTTGAAAATCTAAAATTTTCAATAGCAACAAGAGAAGTAAAATTTGATAATTATGTCTTAAATGGAGAAAATTTAGGTAAAGGAACAGCAAAAATTAATATTAAAAAAACACTTGAAAACGGTATTCTATCAAACAAAGTTTACTTTTCTAACTTAACGCTTGAAGATGTTGATTTGGATGCAATTAATGCAAATTCAGATAAATTTATAGATTCATATGTTGATAGCTTAGAAGTACCGCAAACAGAACTTGAAAAAGCACAAGTTAAATCAGCCGATTTCTTATTGGATAAGGAATCAAAAAAAGCGCAATTAATAATGGATACAGATGGAATGATAACATCAAAGATTACACCAGCAATAGTAAATATTGATAAATTAAAAAAAGAGTTTACAGAAATCAAAGATTTCAGTAGTAAAGCTAGCAAAGTTAAAGAAATTAATGATTCAATAAAACCGCTTTCAAAACAAATATTTGACCAAAAGAAACAATTACAAGATCTTGTTATGAACATTGAAAATGAAAGAGATATAATGCTTGAAAATACATCAGGAGACTTAAGACATTTAGATGTAGAATTAAAGATGAATGATATAGCAAATGTTGGAAATTATGTATTCGTAGATAAAGGACAAGAAATAAAAGAGAATACAAATAAATTGTTGAAAGAATTAAAAATAATTAGATCAATTTCAAAATTATCAAAACAAGATATTTCGGAAGTTACAATTAACAAAAATCAAGTTGTTGCAAAAACAAACAAACAAAAATTAGACGATATAATAATTAACTTAGGTAAGGGAGCAGAAAGTAGAGTTCAAGTATCAGTAGTTAATGCAAAAGAAGTTTACAATATAAATTATAAAAATACAGATTTAGTGATGAATATGATATATAAAGAGTCAGAGAAAATAGAATCAGAAATAAAATATATAAAAGCAAATTTCTTATCAAAAGATGGTAATAAAGATATGTCGCTAGATCAAAAACTAATATTTGATGGACAAAAATTAGTGAAAGAGAACAAAACAGCACTAACTGAGCCACAGAAATTAGAAATTACAGAAAAAATAAAAACACTGACAGAGACAAGATATAATGAAATTGTATCGAATTACAGTGACCAAACATTAAAAATAGAAGAGATTTTAAAATCTCTGCAAACAAAAATAACAGAGTTGGATAATTTGTACTTTAATTTATTAAAATTACAAGGAGTATCAGCTGTGACACAAGAGACAAATCCAATTGTTGAAGCTGGGAAAGCGAAGTAAAAATGAGACTAGATAAATTTTTAAAAGTAACAAGAATTATAAAAAGAAGAACAGTTGCTAAAGAATTAGCAGACAACGGGAATATAAAAGTAAATGGAGAAGAAAAAAAATCATCATATGCTGTAAAGATGGACGATATTCTAGATATAAAATTTTTCAATAAAAATATAAAAATAAGAGTTAAAGATGTTCCGTCTGAAAACTTAAGAAAAGATGATATAGAGCAGTACATAGAGGTAGTAAATTAATGATAATATCAAATTGTAAAATAAATTTAGGATTGAACATCATCTCTAAAAGAGATGACGGGTATCATGAGTTAGATATGATAATAGCTCCTATCTCATTTGGTGATGAAATAACTGTAGCTTGTCATGACGAAATAGGAGAATTAGACTTCAGAATAAAAGACAATTTAATACCAATTGATAAATCTAATACAGTTACAAAAGCATATAATGAGTATTTTGGACATTCTAATAAAGAAAAAAAGAGAGTGACTGTGTACTTAGAAAAGAAGGTGCCAAGACAAGCAGGACTTGGTGGTGGAAGTTCTAATGCAGGATTTTTATTAACGGAATTGAATAAAAAATACAAGTTCTATTCAAAAGATGAAATGTTAGTAATTGCAAAAAAAGTTGGTGCAGATGTTCCATTTTTTATAGATAATAAAACATCTAGAGTGAGTGGAATAGGTGAGAAAATTAGTTTTCTAGAAAATAATATTAAAGAAAAAATATTGTTAGTAAAACCAACATATATAGGAGTGAGTACGAGATTAGCGTTTTCACTTTATGGAGAAAATACAAATGAATTAAAAGTTTCTAACTTAGATAACATAGAAAAAGCGATAAAAGATGGGAATGTATTAGAACTTGAAAAAAATATAGAGAATACATTAGAACAAATTGTATTACAAAACAATATGAAGTTAGCAAAATTTAAAGCAGAAATAGAAAGTTTATATGAAAAGAAATTTTTTATGTCAGGAAGTGGAAGTACTTTTTTTACATTTATAAGTAAGCAAGAGGAATCTGAAATAAGAAAAAAAATGAATTATAGAATATCAAGAAAATACTTTACAAGAATAACACGATTCTTATAATGGATAATAAAAAATGGGCTTTGTATAAAAATACAGAACCCATTTTTTATGTTAATATTATTCTTCATCAATTATTTCGTCACTTTTATACTACTTAGATGCTATATAATGTAATGGAATACCTAAAATTATTAAGAAGAACCCTGTTGTTGCAAATGGTATTTGCATTTTTGAGAAATCAATAGGAATTTCACCTTTAAAGAAAGGAACATCTCCTAAAACACCTCCGTAGATCGCAAATAACCCACCTACAATTGCAAGTATAGGAATAATTGGATACATAGGTACCCTATAAGGTCTGTTAAGGTTAGGTTGCGTTTTTCGAAGTATTATAACTGCAACAAACGACAATATGTAGAAAATCCAACTACCTAAAGTACCTAATTCGACTAAATTACCAGAAACATTAGGATTTAAAAAATCTAATAATAAGAAGAAGATAGAGAGAATCGAAACCCATAACATACCAATATGTGGGACATTAGATGTTTTTGATAATTTTGAAATAGTTCTACTAAATAAAAATTTTCTTTGTGATCCCATTTTGTATGCTATTCTACTACCAAAAATCATATATCCATTTAATGTACCGAAAACGGAAATCATTATTCCTATATTTATCAATATTCGAACTAGTGTTTTATTTAAAAATGGGAAAAGATTTTGTGCTGTAACAGCAGCAATACCACCACTATTTTTTATTCCTGCAACATCTGTAAGTCTATTTAATGGATTAGAAATAGCATATGAAATATTAATTGATATGTATATTACACAAACAATTAAGATTCCTAAAACAATTGCTTTGGGAAGATTTTTCTGTGGATTCTCCATTTCTCCAGCAACTGAACCTACGAACATCCATCCATCATATGCGAATATACAAGCAATAATCGCTTGTGTAAATACATTAAAGAGTGAAACTCCTGATAATCCATGAGGAATTACAGGAAATAGAATTGGAATAAAAGAATTTGAAATTGTCCCTTTATAAAATCCAAATAATATTATTACTGCTAAGGGTATCATTTTACCAATAGTTGCAAAATTTTGTATTTTTGCACCAACAAGTGCGCTAAAGTTATTTGCAATTGTTAGAAAGATGACAGCTAAAATAGCAAAAAATATGTATGAATAACCTTTTGACGTGCCTAATATAGCTGCAACTGTCTGCCCAAATTTAGCAGCTAAGAAAACTACATAAAATGGAAATATGATCCCAGCAAATGCCCATCCACATATTGTAGATAGCAGATCTCCGTATCCTGAACGGATATATTCTATAACTCCACCAGTTTTTGGTATTGCTGCAGCTAGTTCTGCAACTGTAAGACCTGCGGCTACTGTTATAATCCCAGCAAATGCCCAAACCATAATAGCTAATCCTGGGCTATTTGTTATTGAAAAAACTTTTGGTGCTAAGTAAAAAACTCCTGAACCGACTATAGATCCCACTACAAGAGCTAAAATATCTTTAAATTTAAAATGTTTTTCTAAATGCATAATTTAATTTCTCCTCTATATTTTCTTTGAATACAGTATATATCATATCACATATTGTCTATAAATCAATAAGCAAAAGAAAGAAATTATTGTATTTCCTCTTGATTTTAAGAAAAAACGAGGTATAATCTTAAAAAATGGAGGTAACACTTCAAAAACAAATGTTTTAAAGGGGAGATCGAATGAAGATAACAGACATTAGACTAAGACTAGGTAAAGGATCAGAAGAAGGAGGAAAGTTAAAGGCGCACGTAGATGTAACTTTTGATGAAAGCTTTGTCGTTCATGGATTAAAAGTGATTGAAGGACAAAATGGCTTATTTGTTGCAATGCCTTCTAGAAGAATGCCAAATGGAGAATTCAAAGATATTGCTCATCCAATAAAACCTGAATTAAGATCAGAAATAACAAATTCAGTAATAGAAAAATATGAAGCTGAAAAAGAAACATTAGGAGCAACACCAGAAGCAACACCAACAGTAGAAGTTGTATCAGAATAACAATTTAATAATATCAAAAAAGACTAGAAAAAAATTCTAGTCTTTTTATTATTCTCGTTCTTTTTGATATTTGTTTCTTAATATTATTGCAACAGAATTAGCTGAAAGCAAGAAGAATAAGAGAACCATAATTCCTGCTGCTGCTAAATCTTGAAAATCTTTTTTTGGATAAGAAGACCATTGAAAGATTTGTATTGGCATAGCAGTATACTTCGATAGTAGACTAGATGGTAATTTCGTAACCATACTTGCGGCTCCAACAACTAATAATGGAGCTGATTCTCCAATAGCTCTTGATAACGATAAAATGATTCCAGTCAGCATTCCTGGTGCAGCATAAGGAATTACTACCGCTTTTATCATTTGCCATTTTGTCATTCCAAGTCCGTATGCTGCTTCTATTAAGATAGATGGAACAGCTTTCACTGCTTCCCTAGCTGAAACAATAATAACAGGTAGAATCATAAGAGATAGTACTAATGCTCCTGATAATACAGAACCTCTAATAGAATGGATTCGTGAAAATATTGCTAGTCCCAAAAGCCCGTAAACTATTGCTGGGACACCAGCTAAGTTAGATATGTTTATTTCTAAAAAGCTATAAAACCAAGATTTCTTATTTGAATATTGCTCTAGATAGATAGCTGATCCTACACCAATAGGTACAGTTATCAATCCTATTGTTCCAATTAAATAGAAACTTCCGACGATTGCAGGTAGAAAACCAGCTCTTGAAGGGATTCTTGAAGGAGTTGATGTTAGAAACTTCATAGAAATCCATTTGATTCCTGTAGAGAAAATCCCAGATAAAAGAATTAATAGGAAAAGTAAGCAGAAAACGATACAACTAAGAAATAGATATTTGAAAAACTTATCTTTAAATTTTCTTGCCTTCAAATTATTTACTAATATCATTAATATACCTCCCTATATTTCTCAACGATTTTTTTTGCTCCAATATTAAGAATTAAAGTTATAATGAAAAGAATCAATCCAACAACAAAAACAGTTTGATATTCAAGACTTCCTACAACAACTTCACCAAAACTTTTACTAACCATATAACCTGTCATTGTTTGTATTTGTCCTAGTGGATTAAAATTCAGTACAGGCTTTGCTCCTGCTGCCATGGCTACGACCATCGTTTCACCAATTGCTCTAGATATTGCTAAAACAAAAGAAGACATGATTCCTGATATTGCTGCAGGGACAGTTACACTCTTAACTGTTTCAAAACTTGTAGCACCTAATCCAAAAGATGCTTCCCTTAGAGTTTTTGGCACAGATTTCAGTGCATCTTCACTAATTGATGCAACTAGTGGAGTTATCATAATCCCAACTGCAAATGAAGCACTAAGTACATTAAATGTCTCCACTCTCAGCTGACCTGTTGCGCTGAAAAACTTCACAAAGTTTATAAGGAGATAAATGAATAATATTCCAAATGTTGCTGATATGAATGAGAAAATTATTTTTAATTTTAAATTGACGGTTTCAAAAAACTTACTACCAATCTTGAATGAAATGAATCCTGAAAGTACTAAAAATAAAACTAAAAATATTTTTGCAATCCATGAAATATTTACTTTTAAAAAAGGTGTTATATATAAAAGTGCAAAGAACCCATAGACTACTGATGGAATTCCTGCAAGAATTTCAAGTATTGGCTTCAATGTATTTCTAACTTTTGGGTTTGCATATTCACTTAAGTATATTGCACTTCCTAATCCCAGTGGAATTGCAAATAAGCATGAAAACAGAACAATCATCAATGTTCCCACTAATATTGGTAGAATATGGTAACTTCCACTTCTCGGATCCCAAAGAGTTCCGAATTTCAGTAGTTGAAACCCTCTTCCTTCACCAAAAAATGGTAATGATTCAGTGAATAAACTAATCACAATTCCGATTGTTGTTATTATAGATATAAAAACAAAAAGAGTAAGTGTGTATTTAACAATCTTCTCTTTTAAGTATACAGTCTTTAAATTTGATTTTTTCATTGGTTCTCCATTCCATAATTAATAAATTTAGAAGCAAGTATTTTCAGTAGTTAGAATATACTTGCTCCTCAGTTATATTTTTTATTTAATCGCAGCTTCTTGTGCATCATAATCATCTAAAGGTACATAACCAGAAGATTTAACTAGTTCAGCAGCATTTTTTATATAAAATTGAACAAATGATTTCACTTGTGCTTTCTCTGTAAAAGATTTTTTATTTATGTATATGTATAATGGTCTTGATAAAGGTTTATAAGTTCCATTTTTTACAGTTTCATCTGATGGAGAAATACCGTTTATTGAAAGTGCTTTTAATTTATCTTTTTGTTCTAGATAATAAGCATAACCAAAGTAACCTAACGCTCCTTTGTCTCCTTCAACACCTTGTACTAATTGATTATCATCTGATGATGGTGAGTAATCTTTTCTTATTTTTCCGTCTTTACCTAAGATTTCTTCAATAAAGTAATCATAAGTTCCTGAATCTTGATCTGGACCATATAATTTTATTGGTTCAGCAGGCCAAGCTGGGTTAACATCTTTCCATGTTTTTACTGTAGAACCATCTGCCCATATTTTCTTTAAATCTTCTGTTGTTAAGTTTTGTGCCCAAGTATTTTCTGGATTTGCAACGACAGTAAGACCATCTAATCCTATTTTTAATTCAATAAATTCTATTCCATTTTTTTGTGCAGTACTTAATTCCTCTGGTTTCATCGCTCTAGAAGCATCAGCAATATCAATCTCACCACTAACAAATTTCTTTATTCCTCCACCTGTACCTGATATTCCAACTGATACATTTACATCAGAATTTTCTTTTGAGAACTCTTCAGCAACGGCTTGAGAAATTGGTGCAACTGTTGATGATCCATCAATTAAAACTTCACCTTTCAACCCTGTTCCTTGTTTACTTCCACCGCAACCAACTAATAATAGTGAAAGTGATGCTAATAATAATATTTTCTTCATAATGTCCTCCTAAGATATATAATATATAAAATGTTCTTACACAGTAAGTATACAACTGCTGTGTAAAGACATTATAAAGACTATGTAAAGAGAGTGTAAATTTATAAAAGTTTTAAAAGAAGAAATATAATGATATTCCTTGATTAAAAGATGTTTTTTTGATAAAATTGAAAGGGAAATAATAAAATAAAATTGGTATCGGAGACTATAAATGAAATTAATAGTAGGGCTTGGAAACTATGGGCAAGAATATAAAATGACAAGACATAATGTAGGATTTATTTTTTTAGATGAATATTTTAAATATAATAAAATAACAGACATAAGAAATAAATATAAATCAGAATTTGTTGAATTAAATAAAAATGGTGAGAAAGTGTTTTTTCAAAAGCCATTAACATATATGAACTTAAGTGGAGAAGCAATTAGTGATGTAATAAGGTTTTATAAATTAGACCCTAAAACAGATCTTTTTGTTATATATGACGATATGGATTTACCGATGGGAAAATTAAAGATACGAAAAGATGGTAGTCCAGCGGGCCATAATGGAATTAAATCAATAATTCAACATGTAGGTGGAGAGTTTTGTAGAATAAAATATGGAATAGGTAAGGCTAGAAATAAAGAAGAGACAATTGGTCATGTCTTAGGAAAATTTACGGAAGAAGAAAGAAATATATTGAAAGAAAGCAGAGATACGTTATTTAACTTGATAGACGATATAATGAATGATGTTGAAGTATCAAAACTTATGAATAAGTATAATACTAAGCAAAAATAACAGGAGGACAAATGAAGAAAACGCTACTAGGATTATTAGGTTTATTAATGGTTTGGTCATGTGGAAACAGTGGTATTAATGCAAATAATGGAGGAAAAGAATTAAAAGGTGAAATCATAATTGATGGATCATCAACAGTGGCTCCAATTAGTTCAGCAGTAGCAGAAGAATTTTTTAGAGAGAATAGAAATGTTAATATTGCAATCGGTATATCTGGGACAGGTGGAGGATTTAAAAAATTTGCAGTTGGAGAGATTGACATTGCAAACGCATCAAGAAAAATTAAAGAAAAAGAGGCTAAAGAAGCTAAGAAAAATGGAGTAGAGTATATTGAATTACAGGTAGCACTTGATGGAATAGCTGTAGTTGTAAATAAAGAGAATACATGGGCTCAAGAACTGACAGAGGAAGATCTAAAAAAAATCTGGGAGAATGGATCGAAGATAATGAATTGGAAAGAAATCAATCCTTCGTGGCCGTCAGAAGTAATAAAGTTATATGGGCCAGATCAAGATTCAGGAACATTTGATTATTTTGTAGAGGAAATACTAGGAAAAGATGGTCAAATAAGGATAGATTATTCACCATCATCAGATGATAATCAATTAGTTCAAGGGGTTGAAGGGGACAAAGGTTCATTAGGATTCTTTGGATACGCATATTATATAGAGCAAAAAGATAAATTAAATGCAGTTGCAGTTAATGGTGTAAGACCAACAGATGAGACAGTAAAAACGGGGAAATACAAGCCGTTATCTAGACCACTTTATATATATGTAAATAAGAAGTCACTTAAAGAAAAACCAGAAGTTAGAGCATTTGTAGAGTATTATTTGAAAAATGCATCTAAAGCAGTTAAGTTAACAGGATATGTTCCGTTGAGTGACTATACGAAACAATTAGAGCTAATAAAATAGTCGCATAAATAAAATTTAGAAGGAGGAAATATGCAAAGCGTTACATCTGAAGCAGTTAAAGTAAGACGAAGAAAAATAGTTAAGTTAAAGGAAAATATAGTTAAATCAACTCTTGTTATTTTTGCCGGAATTTCAGTATTAACAACAATAGCAATAATATCAAGTCTCTTCATTGAGGCAATGCCGTTTTTTGAGAAGTTTTCAAGAGTTTCACAATTGTTTCAATACGGGACAGTTTGGGATCCAAGAAGTGAAAGTTACCATATCTTACCAATATTAGT
>OBMA010001739.1_pt1 | contig 13153 bp, 7 predicted proteins | sample 1539141 | NCBI WGS metagenome assembly OBMA01 (sample SAMEA3991484, study PRJEB22521) | metagenome | biome: anthropogenic terrestrial biome; feature: sewage plant; material: raw primary sludge | place: Sweden | collected 2012-09-26 | reverse complement strand
CCCCATTCGCGGCCTGTGTGGCTGGGAGTGGGTAGCTTGTGTTTGGGGATGGGCATCTGGGCTATGCACTTTGTGGGGATGTTGGCGTTTAGCTTGCCGTGTGTCACCGGCTACAGCCCGCTCACCACCCTACTTTCTACGGTGCCAGGGGTGCTGGCCAGTGTGCTGGCACTGACCACGATTAGCCGCCCTACCTTGTCCCGCCGCCGCCTTGTGTTGGGTGGGGTGCTGATTGGTGCCGGCATTGGCGCGATGCACTATTCCGGTATGGCGGCTATGCAGCTCAATGGCTTTATCCGCTACGACTGGAAGCTGTTTTTGCTGTCGATTGGGGTAGCCGTCGGGCTGGCGATTTTGGCGTTGTGGATTAAATTCCGCGTGCAAGTGTGGCAGCATGGCTGGGAACGCTGGGCGACACCGGTGAGTGCTTTGGTGCTGGGATTGGCAGTGTCAGGGATGCATTACACCGCGATGGCTGCTGCCTACTTTGTGCGGGGTGATGGGGCTGCCACAGCGGATGTCGGTGTTTCACCTAATTTTCTGGCTGCGATTGTGTTGACGGCCACCAGCCTGATTGCCGTGGTCACGGTCGTGGCAACCTATATCGGCAAGCCCAATTTTTTCTCGCTCAAGCAGTCGTCTAAATGGATGATGGTATTGGTGTTGGGCTGGGTAGGCATAGCGTGGCTGGGGGCGGATTATTACTACGGCCACCTGACCGACAATGTCTATCAGCAAGAGCTGGACACCGCTAACCAAAAAGCCACCGACATCGCCGATAACGTCTCGAAAAATCTACAGCTCCTCAAGGGCATCGCGCTGGTGGTTTCTAAGGAAGAGGCTGTTTTAGCCGCGTTGCGCCGGTTTGGTCCGTCAGCCACGCCTTCTCCACTGCCCCCGCCTCGGTTACGGGCACTGTGGTTACGCGACGCTCAGCTAAATGGGCTGAATGCCGAGTTGGCCATCTATGCGACCCACTTGAATACCGATGAAGTGTTTATCGTTAACACCGCAGGGGATTGCATTGCCAGCAGCAATGCGGATACCTCCAATAGCTTTGTCGGTGAAAATTACGCCGACCGTGATTATTTCCGCCAAGCTCGCGTCGGCTACCCTGGTTATCAGTACGCCGTTGGGCGTACCAGGGGCATCCCTGGCTTGTTTTACTCCCATCCCATTATGGAGAATGGGCGGTTCTTTGGAACAGCGGTGGTGAAGCGCAATATTTCTAATTTTGCCTACTGGACTAATCCCGAAAAAGCCTTTTTGGCCGACGTAAATGGCGTAATTGTTGTTTCCTCGCGTCCTAGCTGGGAGTTCCGGGCTCTGCCCAATGCCACCATGGCCTTGTCCGCCATGACCGAGGCTAAAAAATGGCAGCAATACCGCCGCAAAGCCCTCCAGCCTTTGCATGTGACCTCGCTTGGGGAGTCGCGCTTTCCTGATGCGGTGAGGATTGATGACGATGCCCTCCCTAGTGTCTTAGCCGCCAAGATGCTGTCCGAAAGTGCCATGACGGTGTATGTGCCTCGCCCCTTAACCGAGCTGGTGCGGCTCAGGAGTGAGCGGTATTGGCTGTTTGTGTTATTGGCCATGGCGGGCAGCATGTTGATTGTGTCTACCTCCACGATGGTGCTGTATCTGCGCGAGATGAAAAAAACCGAGGCCGATTTACGGGTCGCGGCCACGGCATTTGAATCCCAAGAGGGTATGGTGATTACCGATGCCCAGCACCTGATTTTGCGGGTCAACCGTGCGTTTACCGAAATCACCGGCTATACCGCCGAAGAAGTGATAGGCCACACCCCCAGCCGTCTTAAATCTGGCCGCCAAGATGCCCGTTTTTACGAGGCCATGTGGCAGACCATCCACGCAACGGGGTCATGGCAGGGTGAGGTGTGGAACCAACGCCGTAATGGCGAAATTTACCCCGAGTGGCTGACCGTCACGGCAGTGAAAGGCTCGACAGGGCAGGTCACGCATTACGTCGGCACACTCATGGATATTTCGTCGCGCAAAGCCGCAGAAGAAGAAATTCAATACCTCGCGTTTTACGATTCACTGACTCAGCTTCCCAACCGCCGCCTACTGCTAGACCGCTTGCAACGTGCTTTGGCGACCGGCTCGCGCTCGCATCGGCAGGGGGCGTTGCTATTTATTGACCTCGACAACTTTAAAACCCTAAACGACACCCTTGGGCACGATATGGGGGACTCTCTGCTACAGCAGGTGGCCTTGCGCCTGCGTGACGCGGTGAGGGAAGGCGATACCGTGGCACGGCTGGGTGGGGATGAGTTTGTGGTGATGCTGGAGGACTTAAGCCTTGTGCCGCTAGAGGCGGTGAAGCATGCCGAGACGGTGGGTGAGCATATTTTGAAAGTGCTGAACCAAGCCTATTGGTTGGCGGATAACGAATACCACAGCACCGCCAGTGTGGGCATCGCCTTGTTTTGCGGTCACCAAGAGAGTGTGGATGAGCTTCTGAAGCGGGCGGATATTGCCATGTATCAGGCCAAAACTGCCGGTCGCAATACCCTACGTTTCTTTGACCCCGATATGCAGGCTGTGGTGTCAGCGCGGGCAACGCTTGAGATTGATTTGCGCCAAGGGGTGCAAGAGTCCCAATTTGTGCTGTATTACCAGCCCCAAGTGGGGCGTGAGGGGCAGCTGACGGGGGTCGAGGCCTTGGTGCGCTGGCTGCACCCTACACGGGGTCTCGTTTCACCGGCGGAATTTATTCCGCTGGCAGAAGAAACAGGGCTAATTTTACCGCTGGGGCTGTTTGTGCTAGAGGCCGCTTGCCAGCAGCTACAGGTCTGGGCCTCTCATCCCACCCGCTGTGACTTGTCCATTGCGGTTAACGTCAGTGCGCGTCAGTTCCGTCATCGGGATTTTTTGGATCAAGTCTTGCAGGTGCTAGATCGCACCGGCATCAACCCGAGTTTGCTGAAGCTTGAGCTGACGGAAAGCCTGCTGCTGGAGGATGCAGAGGACATTATCGCCAAGATGAGCGCCCTGAAGCTGCGTGGGCTAGGATTTTCGCTGGATGATTTTGGTACGGGCTATTCCTCGCTGTCTTACCTCAAGCGTTTGCCGTTGGATCAGCTCAAAATTGACCAGTCCTTTGTCCGTGACCTGCTGACCGACCCCAACGATGCCGCGATCTCACGCACCATTATCGCGCTGGCCGAAAGCCTTGGGCTTAAGGTGATTGCCGAGGGGGTGGAAACCCAAGCCCAGCGCGATTGCTTGGCTGAGCAGGGGTGCCATGCCTACCAAGGCTATTTGTTTAGCCGACCGCTGCCGATTGCAGAGTTTGAAGCCAAATTCGGCTAAATCCCGCCCACGGGCGTGCGGCTTACTTGCCGATGCAGAACCGGCTAAAAATCACGCCCAGCAAATCATCCGCTGTAAATTCCCCTGTGATTTCGCCCAAGGCCTGCTGGGCAAGGCGCAGGTGCTCGGCGAAGAGGTCGAGGTGGGCGGGGTCAATCGCGGTGCTTTCGAGCAGGGCATCGGCGCGGCGCAGGGCATCGACATGCCGTTCTCGCGCCAAAAACACCCCTTCCCCGCCGCCCTGCCACCCCACATGCGCCAGCAGTGCGGTGCGGAGTGCCGCCAAGCCCTCGCCGGATTTGGCCGACAGTCGAACCCGTGTTTCCCCCGCGTGTTCGACCTGTCCTGCAGGCAAGTCGGCAAGGTCAATTTTGTTATCCACAACAAGACGCGGCAGATGAGGCGGGAGCTTCGCCAAAATCGCATGGTCGGCGGTCGTCAGGCCTTGGCGCGCATCCAGCAGCAGTAGCACCAAATCTGCCCGCTGAATCGCCACCCACGTCCGTTCAATACCCATTTGCTCGACTACATCCTCGGTTTCTCGCAGCCCTGCCGTGTCGATAACGTGCATCGGCACGCCGTCAATCAGCACCTCTTCTCGCACCGTGTCGCGGGTTGTGCCAGCAATGTCGGTGACGATGGCGATGTTGTCGCCCGCCAAGGCATTCATCAGGCTGGATTTACCAACGTTGGGCTGCCCCACCAGCACGACGTGCATCCCTTCTCGGAGCAACGCCCCTTGGCGGGCGGTGTTCAGCACCTCGGCCAGTTGCTGGCGAATAAGCGCCAATTGCCCTGCGGCATCGGCAGCTTCTAGGAAGTCGATGTCTTCTTCAGGGAAGTCGAGCGTGGCTTCGGTCAGCATCCGCAGGTGGATAAGGGCTTCGACCAAGCTGTGAATCCGGTCAGAAAACACGCCTTGCAGGGATTTCATGGCCGAGCGGGCGGCGGTGTCGCTGGCGGCATCAATCAGGTCGGCGATGCTTTCGGCTTGCGCCAAGTCGAGCTTGCCATTGAGAAAGGCGCGGCGGGTGAATTCGCCGGGCTCCGCCAAGCGTGCCCCCAAGGCCACACAGCGTGCCAGCAACATCCGCATCACCACGGGGCCGCCGTGCCCTTGTAGCTCTAGGACCTCTTCGCCGGTAAACGAGTGCGGTGCGGGGAAGTACAGCAGCAAGCCGTTGTCGATAGGCTGGCCTTGGTCATCGACAAAATCGGTGTGGTGGGCATAGCGCGGTTTGGGGGGCTTGCCGCCGGTCAGGGCGTGCGCCAGCGGCAGGAGCTGGTGGCCAGAAAGGCGAATCACCCCTACGCCGCCGCGTCCTGGGGCAGTGGCGATGGCGGCAATGGTGGGGGGCGTGGCGGGTGCGGTCATGGCAGGCTCTGTGGGGGAGGGACAAAGACAAACGCCCGACCCTAGTCAGGGGGTCGGGCGTTGCACAGGGGGCAGCGTGGATTAGGCTTTTTTAGCCGCTTCTTGCCGTTCAATCTGTTTAGTGACGTACCACTGCTGGCTAATCGACAGGATGTTGTTCACCACCCAGTACAGCACCAAACCGGCGGGGAAGAAGAAGAACATGACCGAGAAAATAACCGGCATGATTTTCATCATCTTGGCCTGAATCGGGTCGGTAGGCGGGGGATTCAGGAAGGTTTGGGCAAACATGGTGATGGCCATGATGGCGGGCAAGATGTAGTAGGGATCAGGACGGGTAAGGTCATGAATCCAGCCGAGCCAAGGGGCTTGGCGCAGCTCGACCGAGGCCAGCAGTGCCCAATACAGCCCAATAAACACGGGGATTTGGATAACCACAGGCAAGCAACCGCCCAGTGGATTGACCTTTTCGGTCTTATACATTTCCATCACTGCTTGCTGGAACTTCATGCGGTCATCGCCGTGCTGGGCTTTGAGCCGCTCCAAGCGGGGGGCGAGGGCTTTCATTTTGCCCATAGAACGGTAGCTGGCCGCCGACAAGGGGTAGAACGCGGCCTTAATCAGCACGGTCAGCAACACAATCGCCCAGCCCCAGTTGTTTACCATGGCGTGCAGTTTTTCTAGCAGCCAGAACAGGGGGGTGGCAATCACCGTGACCCAGCCATAGTCTTTGGTCAGCACCAGACCTGGGGCGGTGGCTTCCATCGTGTGGGTGTCTTGCGGCCCTACAAACAAGGGCATGGTGAGGGTGTAGGTGGTGTTGGGGGCAATGGCAGGCAGGTCAACGACGGTGCCGGCAGAATACAGGCCATCAGCGACCGGCTTCATTTCAAAACGGCACCCTTCGGCAGACTGGCAGACGGTCTTGCCATCGGTGGTTTTGAGAATCCACGCGGAGACAAAATAGTGCTGCAACATGGCAATCCAGCCATTATCCGCTGCACGCGCGTATTCAGCTTTACCTTTGTCCAAATCTTCAAATTTGATTTTTTGGAACTTGCTGTTTTCGGTGTAAACCGCAGGGCCAGTGAAGGTGTAGGCCATCCGGCTTTCGCCTTCTGGGGCTTTGCCGTCACGCAACAGGCGGAAGTACGCCGAGGCGGCAAGGGGAATCGTGCCACGGTTATTCAGCTCATAGCGCACCTGAACTAGATAGCTGCCACGGGTAAATGTGTAGATTTTGCTGACCTCTACGCCATTGGCGGCAGGCGCAGTCAGGCGCACGTCTAGGCTGTTTTGTCCCTCGGCGAGGGTGTAGCTGGTTTGGGGCGCAGTAAACAGGGTTTTATGCGTGGGCAAGGCAGGGTTCCCTGCACTGACAAGGCCGGTTTGGGCAATGTAGGTGCGGTCTTTGCCCGATTCAAACAGGCGCAGGGGCTGTTGGTCGTTTTCGACAGCACTGTATTTGACCAGCTCTAGTTGCCGAACATCTCCGCCTAGGGTGTTGATGCTGACGTTAAAAGTGTCGGTTTTGATGGTGATGTCTTGCCCCGTAGCCAAGGGTGCGCTGGCCGCCGCAGCGGGCGTGCCGCCGGTTGCGGTGGATGCAGCGGTTGCAGTCGGGGTGACGCTTTGCGTGGCGACGGGTTTTTTGGGCGGTGGGGCGAAGTATTCTTGCCACAGCAGCAAAATGCCGAACGACAGCGCGATAAACAAAATGAGGCGTTTGGAGTCCATGTGGTGATGGCAACCGTGTGGAGAATGTTAAGGGACAGGATCGTAGCCGCTTTTACCCCAAGGGTGGCAGCGGCTTATCCGTTTGAGTGCTAACCAGCCGCCGCGTGCTGCGCCGTGCTTGCACAGGGCTTCTGCGGCGTAGGCTGAGCAGCTGGGGTGAAAGCGGCAGCTTGGCGGTCGCCAAGAGCTGATGGCTAACTGGTAGAAGCGGACAAGGAGGATGAGGAGGCGGGACATGGGGCGAGCTTCAGCAAAAGGGCGGTGAGCGCGGTATCAACATCGGCACGCTCGGTACGCCCAAAGCATTCGCGGGAACGCACCACAAGGTCAAAGCTTCCTAGCCGGTGTTGTTCGCGACGAAAAATTTCGCGGATGGTGCGTTTGATATAGTTCCGCGCCACCGCCCGTTTGTTGGTTTTTCGCCCAACAACTAAGCCTAAACGGGCGTGCCCCAAGCTATTGGGGCGGACGCAGACCTGTAACCAGCGTTGACCTCGGCACTGACGAAAACGAAAAACGGATGAAAAATCATCCGTTTTTAGAAGTCGCTGCGACCGGCAAAAGCGGTAAGCCAAGGGAGGCTTACAGACCGATGCGAGTGCGACCTTTGGCACGGCGGGCGCGGATGACCGAACGACCGCCGCGTGTCTTCATGCGAACCAAAAAGCCGTGGGTGCGTTTGCGGCGGATAACGGAAGGTTGGAAAGTGCGCTTCATGTGGGTAATCCTATGAAAAACAATGCAATAAACGCGGGATTAAACGGGCTGCGACGGGGTTTGTCAAGCGTTTTGTCCAAACGTGACCCTGAGTGGCGGGGCTGGCGTAAGCCCGCCTGTGGATAAGTTAAGGGGAGGCGGGTAGAATGATGCGCTTCTGGATGGATTGGAACGGCGGCATGTAGTTGACTGCGTCGGACTGCGTCCCCTTTACCCGCCGGCACTGGTGTTTGGCGGGTTTGTCGTCTTTACGCGGTAGCCCCATGACTGATTTACCTCCCCTCTGGCCTGCTTGCCTTGAACGCCTTGAAGCCGAGCTATCTGCACAGCAGTTCAATACTTGGATTAAGCCGCTGGTGTGTGAGCAGGGTGTTGAGGGGTATGTGCTGCTTGCGCCAAATCGCTTCATTATGCAGTTTATCAAGGAGCGTTTTCTGGGGCGTGTCCAAACGTTGGCTGCAGAAATCCTCGGCGAAGCGGTGCTGATAGAGCTTAAAAATGGCGCACCCAGTAAAGCTTCTGCGATGCCGGTGACGGCTCCCGTTCCCGAAGTGGTGAGCGTAGAAAATACCCCGATCAAGCCGACCCTGCCGCCCGCTTCTCGACCTGCTGCGGTGCAGGCCATTGGTACCGGGCACGATACAACTCGCCTGAATCCCTCTTTTACCTTTGATACCTTGGTGGCGGGTAAAGGCAACCAATTGGCACGGGCGGCAGCATTACAAATTTCTGAAAATCCAGGCGATAAGGCTTACAACCCGCTGTTTGTGTATGGTGGGGTGGGGCTGGGGAAAACCCACTTAATCCAAGCGATTGGTAATTTTGTCTTTCTGAAAAACCCCAAAGCGCGTATTCGCTACATTCACGCCGAACGTTACGTGGCCGATATCATGCGTGCCTACCAACATAAGGCGTTTGATGAGTTTAAGCGTTACTACCATTCGCTGGATTTGCTCTTAATTGACGATATTCAATTCTTTGCCGGCAAAAACCGGACGATGGAAGAGTTCTTCTATGCGTTCAATGCCCTGATTGAAGGGGGTAAGCAAGTCATCATGACCTGTGACACCTTCCCCAAGCAGATTGAGGGGATGGATGAGCGGCTTATCTCGCGTTTCTCGTGGGGGCTGACCGTGGAAATCCAGCCGCCAGAGCTCGAAATGCGGGTGGCGATTTTGATGAAGAAAGCCGAAGCCGACCATTTGAAGCTCGACCACAATGTTGCGTTTTTCATCGCTCAAAATGTCCGCTCCAATGTGCGTGAGCTAGAAGGGGCGTTAAAACGGGTGGTGGCCTATTCGCGCTTTACCCATCAGCCGATTGAGCTGGAGCTAGTCAAAGAGGCTCTCAAAGATATTTTGGCCGCCGGCAATCGGGTGGTTTCTGTTGATGTGATTCAAAAGACGGTGGCGGATTACTACAAAATTAAGCTGTCTGATATGCACAGCAAAAAGCGTAGTCGTGACATTGCACGGCCTCGGCAGGTGGCAATGGCCTTGTCTAAAGAGCTGACACAGTTGTCTTTACCGAATATTGGTGGGGCTTTTGGCGGCCGTGACCACACGACGGTGCTCCATGCCTGTAAAACCATCAACGAGATGCGCAACACCGATGGCACGATTGAGCGGGACTACAACGCGCTGCTTCAAATGCTTAAAAACTGAATAGATTAAAAGGATTTTGACCATGCATATTTTGCAAGCCGAACGCGATGCCCTGCTAAAACCCCTAAACGCGGTGACGGGGATTGTCGAACGCCGCCATACCTTGCCTATTTTGGCCAATGTGCTGATTGAAAAGCGGGGCGAGGCGTTGACCTTTTTGGCGACGGATTTGGAAATTCAAATCACCACCACTTCGGCAGGGACGGCGGCGGGTGGAGATTTTTGCCTGACGACTTCGGCTAAAAAATTGCAGGATATTTTGCGTGCCTTGCCCGATAACGCCACGGTGTCGCTCGACCAACAAGACGGCAAGCTGGCACTCAAGGCCGGTAAGAGTCGGTTTAATTTGCAAACTCTACCCGCAGAAGATTTTCCGTTGATTACGGTTAATCACGACGCATTGGCTTCTTTGTCTTTGCCGCAAAAGGTGCTGAAGACTTTGCTGTCTAAAGTCCAATACGCGATGGCGGTGCAGGATATTCGCTACTATCTCAACGGTTTGCTACTGATTACCGATGGTGACCAGCTCCGTTTGGTGGCCACGGATGGGCATCGCTTGGCTTTTGCCAGTCATACGCTAGAAGGGGCTGCTTTGCCGAGAGCAGATGTCATCCTGCCACGTAAAACAGTGGTAGAGCTGGCTAAGCTGTTAGCCGATAGCGAAGAGCCGGTGGCGATTGAGTTGCTGCCGAATCAGGCGCATTTCCAGTTTGGGCAATCCACCATCGTGTCGAAAGTGGTGGAGGGCAAATTCCCTGACTACAACCGTGTGATTCCGCTGGATAACGATAAAATTCTGCGTCTAGACCGCGTGGTGTTTTTGCAGGCTTTGCAGCGTGCTGCGATTTTGGCGAACGAAAAATTCCGAGGGGTGCGTTTGCTGTTGGCGGATGGGCGTTTGTCTATTCAGTGCACCAACAGCGAGCAAGAAGAAGCCGAAGAAGAGCTGGAAGTGGCGTATACCGGCGAGCGTCTAGAGATTGGTTTTAATATCAACTATCTGACCGATGTGCTGACCAACCTGCCCGCAGAGACCTTCCACCTAGCGTTTGGCGATGCGAATCGCAGTGCCTTGTTTACGCTGCCTGATGCGACTGACTTTAAATATGTCGTGATGCCGATGCGTATCTAAGCGCGTGTTCAAAGTCTCACTGGCACTGGGAGGCGAAATGTGCAAAGAAAGCGGCGTTTGGACTGAGTCCACACGCAGTTTTTACACATTTCAACGTAGGATTACCCGAGCCTCGCAGACCTTGAACAGGTTCTAAACCTTTGCGAGCCCTCCCTTTACCGCAGTGGGGGGCGTAGTATTTTTATTGACCCCGCTGTCGGCACACGCCCAGTGGCTTAATCAAGATTGAAGACCCGTGTATGAGTGAGCAGGACTACGACTCCAGTAGCATCAAAGTGCTAAAAGGGCTTGATGCCGTCAGAAAACGCCCCGGTATGTATATCGGTGATACCTCCGATGGGACAGGGCTGCACCACATGGTCTTCGAGGTGCTGGACAACGCCATTGATGAGGCCTTGGCGGGGCATTGCAACACCATTCGCGTGTCGATTAATCCTGATGAGTCGATTACGGTAGAAGACAATGGTCGTGGCATTCCGGTGGATATTCACCCCGAAGAAGGACGGTCGGCGGCAGAGGTCATCATGACGGTGCTCCACGCAGGCGGGAAATTTGACAGCAATAGCTACAAAATTTCGGGCGGCTTGCACGGGGTGGGTGTGTCGGTGGTGAATGCACTCTCAGATTGGCTGCGGCTGAAGGTTTGGCGTAATGGTCAGGCACACGAGCTGGAGTTCCGCCGTGGGGATGCAGTGGCTCCGTTGCGCGTGATTGGGCCAAGTAGTCATCGCGGCACAGAAATCACCTTCCGCGCGTCAGAAGAAACCTTTGGCAAGATTGAGTTCCACTATGAGTTGTTGGCTAAGCGGATTCGCGAGTTGTCCTTTCTCAATAATGGGGTCGGCATTGTCTTGCACGACAAACGTTCTGGCAAAGAAGAGAATTTTTCGTTCTCCGGTGGTGTGGCGGGCTTTGTGCAGTATATGAACCGGAACAAGGCGGCCTTGCACCCTAAGGTGTTCTACGCAATGGGTGAGCGGGATGGCATGACGGTTGAAGTTGCCATGCAGTGGAACGATAGCTACCAAGAGTCGGTGCAGTGCTTCACCAACAATATCCCTCAGCGGGATGGTGGGGCGCATTTGACGGCGTTGCGTGCAGTCTTGACCCGTACATTGAACAGCTATATCGAAAAGAATGAATTGGCCAAGAAGGCCAAGGTTGAAACGGCAGGTGACGATATGCGCGAAGGGCTCACCTGCGTGCTATCTGTCAAAATCCCTGACCCGAAGTTCTCTAGCCAAACCAAAGATAAGCTTGTTTCGTCAGAAATCAGCCCCGTGGTGCAAGAAGTGGTGGGCGAGAAGCTGTCCGAGTTCCTGTTGGAGCAACCGGCGGATGCCAAAATTATCTGCGGCAAAATTATTGATGCTGCTCGGGCGCGTGAGGCTGCACGCAAGGCGCGTGAAATTACCCGTCGTAAAGGGGTGATGGACGGCTTGGGCTTGCCCGGGAAGCTGGCTGACTGCCAAGAAAAAGATCCCGCTATGTCCGAACTGTATCTAGTAGAAGGGGATTCGGCGGGCGGCTCTGCCAAGCAGGGGCGTGACCGTAAGTTCCAAGCGATTTTGCCACTGAAGGGCAAAATCCTGAACGTTGAGCGTGCGCGGTTTGACAAAATGTTGGCCAGCCAAGAGGTAGCCACGCTGATTACTGCGCTGGGTACGAGTATTGGCAAGGACGACTATAACCCTGAAAAACTACGCTATCACCGCATTATCATCATGACCGATGCGGACGTGGACGGCTCACACATTCGTACCCTGCTGCTGACGTTCTTCTACCGGCAAATGCCCGAGCTGATTGAGCGTGGGCATATCTATATTGCGCAGCCCCCACTCTATAAAGTGAAGCACGGCAAAACGGAGCAGTACATTAAGGACGAAAGTGACCTTAATCAGTATTTATTACGAGTCGCACTGTCCAACGCACAGCTCTTCCCCGCAGAAGGTGCGGAGCCGCTGGTAGGGGAAGCCTTGGGTGAAATCGCACGGCAGTATCTATTGGCACAAAATGTCATTGAGCGCGAAAGCCGTGCCATTGATGAGGGCGTCTTGAATGCTTTGCTGCGCCTTGACCCGATTGCACTGAAAACAGAGCATGAGGCACAAGCGGCACTGGCGGGATTAGCCGGTGTGGTGTCGGCTGAGATTGCGTTGAGCTTGTTGCCGGACGAAAAGAATGGTGGCTTCCTGATGCGCATCATTCGCCAGCTGCACGGCAATGTGATGACAACCTATCTTGACCAAGACTTTTTGGAGTCAGGAGACTACGCCCAGATTAAAGCGACGGCTGTCCTGCTCAAGGGCTTGCTGCGTGAAGGCGCACAGGTTAAGCGCGGCGAGCAGGGTCGGCTGGTGAGTAGCTTTGGTGAGGCACTGACATGGTTGCTGGGCGAGGTGAGACGCGCCATCAATATCCAACGCTATAAAGGGCTAGGGGAAATGAACCCTGCACAGCTTTGGGAAACAACGATGGATCCTACTGTGCGTCGCTTATTGAAGGTGCGGGTTGAGGATGCCATGACGGCAGATGATGTATTCACGACATTGATGGGTGACCAAGTTGAGCCGCGTCGCCAATTTATCGAGCGCAACGCCTTAATTGCCCGAAACGTCGATATTTAAGTTGTTATAAAACAGTGTGTTATTGATTTTTTGTAATTTTTTTGTATGTTAGTGTTGACGAGTTTTGTTGGGGTGCGTATATTTCGCCTCTCTGCTGCAGCGCAAGACGAAAACGAAGCGAAATTTGCTGAGTTTATTTGTTTAGCGAATGAGTGGCAAGCGATCTTTAACAGAAAGAACAACCGATAAGTGTGGGTGTTTGGTGGAAGCCAAATGCTTGCACGAAACTGAATGATTTGCTGGAGATTTCTGGTTAATTGTTTGGAAAAAAACGTCAAGCGAGAAGTAAAAATTTGCAGAGATTAAACTGAAGAGTTTGATCCTGGCTCAGATTGAACGCTGGCGGCATGCTTTACACATGCAAGTCGAACGGCAGCACGGGTGCTTGCACCTGGTGGCGAGTGGCGAACGGGTGAGTAATGCATCGGAACGTGCCTATTAGTGGGGGATAACGCTTCGAAAGGAGTGCTAATACCGCATAATCTCTGAGGAGGAAAGCAGGGGACCTTCGGGCCTTGCGCTGATAGAGCGGCCGATGTCGGATTAGCTAGTTGGTGAGGTAAAG